>SAMEA3663023__coassemble_607_pt1 | contig 70823 bp, 63 predicted proteins | sample SAMEA3663023__metabat2_low_PE_007 | metagenome-assembled genome bin SAMEA3663023 (sample SAMEA3663023) | pig gut metagenome | biome: pig gut; feature: pig-associated habitat; material: faeces | place: France | collected 2012 | reverse complement strand
AAATCATAACAAGCCCGGAGGACCCCAGACCAATAGGAGTCATACCTGACAGCAGAGGTATCTTGAGAAGTCTTCATTGCTTAAGAAATCTTGGATATCTGAAGGAAATTGTCATTCTGGTATCAACTGCCACTCCGAAGGAATATTTGAATTATTTGGAGGAAAGGCATTACCCATATATTGTGTCAGGAAATGATCATGTGGACTATGAAAAAGCCTTTCAGATCCTGCATGAGCAATATGGGTGTAAATACATGCGGACAGACAGTGGCGGTGGATTAACCAACAAATTATTAGAAAACGGACTTATTGATGAAATCAGTCTTGTGATATCACCATGTTTTGTAGGTAATAAAGAAAAACAACTATTTGATAACCTTCTGTTATCTGAAAAAGTTAATTTGGAATTGCAGGGAACAGAGAATGCAGAACATGGCTGTCTGTCATTGCGCTATGCTGTGAAAAATAAGGATTAGTGCAGCATACTTTAAAAAGTGTCTGTTGGGACAGTGTCCTAAAGGAAGCATAAGCTCATGGCTAGCGGCGGTGTTAAAGTAACGGCACTCGGCCCCAATATATAGTTGATATGCCCCTAAGCCTTTGAGGGCAAGGCGGTCAACCGCGCCTTTTCCGGTCCGCATACAGTCGTTCAATGAGGGTATCAAGCTCGGCAATGCGGCGGTGCTTCTCGGTGGTTCGTTTCTTCGCCGCCGTTTTCGGCTAATTCTAATTGATCCGAACTGTAAGGATAAGCAATTATCCGGGGCTAGTTAAGTATCTTAGAGAGGAAGATAAAGATAAGTAAACCAATTTTAAAGTTGTACCGAATAAAGCCTTCAAGAGGACAACATGCTTTTGAAGGCTTTATTGCTTACAATTACTTGGATTGTAACGCAAAAGCAGGCACCAAATCAATGAAAAATAGCCTATCCAGGCGACTGTTTCAGAAATATGGGCTTCCGCCAAGGGGATACCAGTGGGGTGCGACATCTTTTTTGCCCACTCAAGGCATGTTGAGTGTATCTGTAGTCTAATCAGACAAATGCCCAATGTATAATGATATCCTCCCCATCAATAATAATTTTCTTAATGAGAGAGTGTAACAGCTCTCTTTTTTGCTTTAATTCGCCATGGTCTAATATCTCGCTTGCATTAATGAGCAAGTCCTCTGCTTCGGCAACAGTTATTTCGGGGACTTCTACCACTTTCAATGATGGTGGTAAAGGTTTTTTATTTGTTGTGGTGCTTGTCTCAAACATTCACTTTGAGCCAAGGCACCTTTTTTTCTTTTGAATGTTTCTAAGTAATGGTAAAGATTCATTTCCCACTGATGGACACCCCAATTACGTTTATGTGTTGCGATGATTTCACCCTCAATAAACAACTTAATTTGATCGGCACTTAGTTTTTTGATGATATATTTTCCAATATGACCTTCTGGTACAGAGTAATGATTTTGCTTAATGACAACCGTACTGTATTTATCCACTCGACATTCTAATAGTTCAGAAATATCGAAAGGAGCGATCATGGTAGGGCCACTCCTTTCTTTTTCTGTCTGCATCGATTTCAGGTGAGAAACCTTGTGTTCGTGATGCAAACGTTGATTGAGTTTCTCTAATTCATTGTGAAGATGAGTTTGAGCCTCTTCTAAATTGGAGAAACGATAAGTTGAGGCAAATGCCTTACGACGTATAAACTCAACACTACGTTCCACATGTCCCTTTTCATTTCCTTTTCGTGGTTCGCATAAACGAATTTTAAATTGATAGTAATTAGATAAATGAATCATGCTGTCGGTAATGGTTTTCTCTGTTCCAATAAAGCTTTTAACAACCATTCTCATATTATCGTAGGTAAAGACCGAAGGGATAAAGCCGATGTGACTGATAAATTTTGTGTGAACGTCTAATACACAAATTTGGGATTCGGATTGATAAATTCTAGCGAAACGATAATTACTATGCGCCAAAGTAAATACAGCCAAAGAAAATGTTTTTAGCTTGTCATCGATAAATAATTTTATCTCTCCCCAATCAAATTCAACCTCATATCCTGGTTCCGCATGGCGTCGGATAAAGACTTCTTTTGTTTTTGTCACCTCCTCGTTAATGAAGTTTCTAACGGTTGTATAACTAATAGAATAGCCACGCTCGAGCAGCTTCTCATGCATGTCTACAATCTTCATTTGTTGTTTAGCCATGCCATGATTCTTTTTCCACTCATTTTCTTTAATAAAATCACGTAACATTACTTCAATTGATTCTGATAATACTCTGCGTCTACCGACTCTTTTTTTATAGGTTGGTGGTTTCACGATATCCTCTGCGATAGGAAGTTCACGAATATCTTCATACTTGCTTCTTTCATATTCCTTGATATATTTATCAACAGTATTCCTAGATTTCTTCGTGAGTAAAGCAATTTTTCTTTTGCTTAGCCCATCGAGGTAGAGTTTTATAATCGTTTGTTTTTCTTTCAATGCAATCACTCCTGATATTCAACCTATTTATTATTCAATAGGGTTATTTTCTATCAAAAGTGGCTCAGTTTCAATTAATATAGTGGCTCACTTTTAAGTTAACATATACATCTACTCAAATGGATATAATTACCTACACCTAATAGGGTGAAAAGTGCTTGAAATAAAGGGCTTTGAAATTTGAATATGAATCAAGGTGACTCTAGCGAATAAGAAAGCTAGATTTTTTTATTTTAGGGGTGTCATTCCAATAGCGGGGTGTCAATAAATTTATGCGGGTGTCAAAATAACTAGATATTCTTGACTTAGGGGATGTTTAGAGTGATGTATGTAAGCAAAGGAGAGCTATTTAGAAATACTTGAAATGAAAACAAGATGCTGTTATTGTTGTATACAGTTCAGTTAACTGAAGGTCCAGAAATTTTGTGGAACGAGAGTCCAGACACTGGAAATCCAAAGTATCGAAGCGAAAACTGGATTCCGGTAAAGAAAAAAGACTATTAATTACACCGATTTTTATGATTGAGGGCACTCCCAGCAAGAGTGCCTTTTTCGTAAACGGTACGATTAGTGGATATGTTCCCACGAACGTACGAAATAGTCGACATATTTCCACATACGAGCCTTTTGTTAAAATTCGCAAATACATCAATTGTATCAACTCGTCCCACTGCGAAGCAGTTACGCTCCTGACACGACAGAAGAAGTAACTGAAAAGTCAGTTTGGTGTAAATAGTATAAAAACATTGGATTCCGTACAAAAAAGTTCCGAAATCAGGAATTTTTGTACGGAATTTCTTTTATTTGCGTACTTGGCGAAAATAAAGCATTTTTATAATACAAAATTACCTGCTTTTGTATTTTTTCGCCGATATTGGCGTTTTAAATACAAGAAAATTCGTAGGAATCTGCAAGGCACATTTACATTAGCTTTTTACAGTCGTTGACAGTCACAGCCTTTTACCATAAAATGAACAGTAAGAATGTATGAAAAAGGAAGAGAAAAATGGGAAAATCTGAGAAACAGATGGATAAAGAGCATGAGCGCAACCAGCGGATCATCGATACGGCGTTCCGGCTTTTTGTGGAAAAGAAAATAGAAGCGGTCAGTATGGATGAGATCGCAAAAGAAGCCGGTGTGGGACGTGCCACATTGTTCCGCTGTTACAACAATAAGACGGAGCTGGCTATTTCGGTCTGCGCATCGAAATGGAAGGCTTATCTGGACAAGCTGGATGAGGCAAGACCAATCTCTTCGATACACGATATTCCGGCCATCGGAAGATTTATTTTTACGCTGGACAGTTATATCGGAATGTACCAGAACCATAAGGATATTCTGCAGTATAATGATAATTTCAATAATTATGTGACGCATCAGACTGTGCAGGAAGAGGAACTGGCGAATTTCCACGCATCCCTGAATTCCGTCAACACAAGACTTCATATGATGTATGCGAAGGCAAAAGAGGACAAGACCTTCCGCACGGATATTCCGGAGGAACAGTTCATGCGTGTGACGGTGCATACCATGATGGCAGCGTGTACCCATTACGCAGGTGGTTTTATCTGGGGAGCAACGGACAACAAGGATTATACAGGTGATCTGCTGCTTTTAAAGGAAATGATCCTGAATTATGCCCAGAATGGCACCAATCTCTGATTGACATTGCAATTTCAGAAAATCTGTGATATAGTAGCCACAATTGAATATGGAGTATTCAGGTGCCGGAGCAGTCACGTAAGTAGCTGGCTCCGGTGAAAAGGGAAGCAGGTGTAAATCCTGCACGAACTCGTCACCGTAATTAGGGAGCTGAAGCCGATAGATCACTGGGAGACCGGGAAGATGGCGGATGCAATGATCTTCAAGCCGGGAGACCTGCCTGAATGCTGTACAGAAACATTTGTTTCAAAGCCACGAGTAACTGGTTGTACGTGTGGAATGCAGAAGCGACAGAAGCTTTTTGCATTCGTTTCTTATGTGTACAAACCCTTTACCTGATACAGGAAAGGGTTTTTGTTTTTGTTGCTAAAAACATGTTTCTGACTTACATATTTAAGAATACCGGGGCACCCCCGAAATGAAAAGGGACAGAAAAACTGTCAGAGGAGGAAACATGAAAAAAAGAATCGTAGCAGTAGTACTGGCAACCGTACTGGGCGCTGTATGCATCACCGGATGCGGCAATACCCAGGAGACCGTAGAGAGCACTGCACAGGTAAGCACTGAGGCTCAGGCCACCCAGGCAGCGGAAACAGCAGCTACCGAAAGCACCGAAGATGCAGATCAGGCAGCAGCCGATGAAGTAGCAGCACTGATCGATGCCATCTATGTGCAGGAGAGAACTGAGAATACCGATAAACAGTGTGCAGATGCCAAGGCAGCATGGGATGCACTGACCGACGCACAGAAGGAACTGGTAGAGGGAGAAAATGCAGATCCCGATTATTTCGGCAGAGATACCGGAGATGCTTCCAAGGATGATCCCCGTAATCAGGATGAGATCGGTGAGAACGAGATTCTGGTAGTAAGCTTCGGCACTTCCTTTAACGACAGCCGTGTGGCTGATATCAAGGGTATCGAGGATGCGATCGCAGCAGCCAATCCCGACTGGTCTGTAAGAAGAGCATTTACCGCACAGATCATCATCAACCATATACAGGCAAGAGATGATGAGCATATCGACAACATGGATCAGGCATTGGACCGCGCTGTGGCAAACGGTGTTAAGAACCTGGTAGTACAGCCTACCCATCTGATGCACGGGGCAGAGTATGACGAGCTGATGCAGGCAGTAGAAGCCTACAAGGATCAGTTCGCATCCGTAAAAGTCGCTGAGCCCCTGTTAGGTGAAGTGGGAGACGATGCAACCGTTGTCAATGCAGATAAGAAAGCAGTAGCAGAAGATCTGACCGCAGAAGCAGTGAAGACCGCTGGGTATGACAGCCTGGATGCTGCAAAGGAAGATGGCGTGGCATTCGTATTCATGGGTCACGGAACTTCTCACACCGCAAAGGTGTCTTACAGCCAGATGCAGACCCAGATGAACGACCTCGGTTATGCTAACGTATTCATCGGAACTGTAGAAGGTGAGCCGGAAGAGACCGCCTGCGAAGAAGTCATCACGGCTGTTGCGGAAGCAGGTTACACCAAAGTGGTTCTTCGTCCTCTGATGGTAGTAGCAGGTGACCATGCCAACAACGATATGGCAGGCGAGGATGAGGATTCCTGGTTAAGCCAGTTCAATGCTTCCGGTAAGTTTGACAGCGTGGATACCCAGATCGCAGGTCTCGGCGGGATCAAGGCTATCCAGGATCTGTATGTGGCACATACCGCAGCAGCAATGGCTGAGAAATAAATAAGAATCAAAATTACAAATGAAATAAGGATTAAAATAAGGATTAAAATCAGTAATGAAAGCAAAGACATTAATGAATAAAATCATAATCGTGGGCGGACTGAGTGCCTGTCTGCTGCTTGGCGGCTGTGGAGCAGGTCAGGCAGCGGATGCGACATCCGCAGAAAGCACGGTTGCCGCACAGGAAAGCACCGCAGCGCAGGCAGAAAGCGCAGAAGCTATAGCGGGAACAACAGAAGCAGCGGCTACAGAGACTGCACAGAACGAAGCACAGCTTCCGGATGGTGTCTACACCGCTGAATTTTCCACGGACAGCTCCATGTTCCATGTCAGTGAAGCCTGTGACGGCAAGGGAACCCTGACGGTAAAGGATGGTGTTATGACCATTCACATTTCCTTAGGTTCCAAGAAGATCCTGAATCTCTATCCGGGTCTGGCGGAAGATGCAGCCAAAGATGGTGCAGTACTGCTTGAGCCCACCACGGATACCGTGACTTACAGTGACGGCATGACGGAAGAAGTCTACGGCTTCGATGTTCCTGTACCCGTGATCGGAGAGGAATTCAATCTGGCACTGATCGGTACCAAGGGAAAATGGTACGATCATAAAGTAAAGGTATCCGATCCGGTGGCAGAGGGTGCCGCAGATACTTTTGATCTGAGCGCCGTAGAAGACGGCAGCTACACCATCAAACTGACCATGGAGGGCGGAAGCGGCAGAGCAAGCATCCAGTCCCCCGCACAGCTTGCGATAGCTGACGGAGCGGCAACGGCGATTCTGGAATGGAGCAGCCCAAACTATGATTATATGCTGGTAAACGGTGAAAAATATCTGCCGGTAAATACGGAAGGCAATTCCGTATTTGAAGTGCCGGTGGAAGCACTGGATGCACCCCTTACCATGATCGGTGATACTGTGGCAATGAGCACACCTCATGAGGTGGAATACACCGTAACTTTCCACTCTGAGACACTTGAGAGTGCAGAGAGCGGCAAGTAATACATATGATGCCAGGGTGCTATGTGCCAGTGGCACATGTTTAGCACGGACCGAAGCGGAGCGGAGACGTGGGAGTGCGTAGCACGGAGCAATCCGCAGGCACAAATATTGCAGGCTATGAAAGGCATGAAAACTTTGAGGTCAGGAAGAAATAGAAGAAAATGGATCTATGTTCTGCTTCTTATGGGACTGCTGGGGCTAAGTGGCTGCGGCAGTCCTTCTTCTGCTTCTGTGGAGATGTCTTCGCAGACAGAATTAGTAAAAACAGGCAGCATGGAGCTGCAATATGCGGAAAATTTTGCGGTGGATTACTACGAAGATGGTTATAAGATGCTGACAACGCTTCCCGATAGTAAACGGTATCTGTTAGTGCCGGAGGGACAGCCGGTGCCACGGGGACTGGATGAGGACGTCAGTATCTTGCAGGAACCACTTCAAAATATATATCTGGTGGCTTCCGGCGCGATGGACATGTTCGCCTCCCTGGACGCTGTGGATCAGATCCGGTTCTCCGGACAGAAGCAGGAGAACTGGTACATTCAGACAGCAAAGGATGCCATGGCGGCAGGGGATATGATCTATGCCGGAAAATACAGTAAACCGGATTATGAATTACTGGTGTCTGAAGGCTGTGATCTGGCGATCGAGAACCGGATGATCACGCACTCGCCGGAGGTGGTGGAAATGCTTCAAAGCTTTGATATTCCGGTGATGATCGAATATTCCAGCTATGAACAGCATCCTTTGGGAAAAGTAGAATGGGTCAAATTTTTCGGAGCTCTGACCGGAAAGGAAGCGGAGGCAGAAGAAGCCTTTGTGGAGCAGACAGAGATTCTGGAAAAAGTAGAAAGCGGGGAAAAAACAGGGAAGACCATAGCATTTTTCTATGTGACTTCCAACGGACTGATCCAGGTACGGCAGAGTATGGATTATATTCCGAAGCTGATCGAACTGGCAGGAGGAAGATACATTTTTGAGGATCTCGAGGACAGCGGAAGCGGACGCTCCACACTGAACATGCAGGTCGAAGATTTCTATGCCGGGGGGAAGGATGCAGACATTCTGATCTACAACAGCTCGATCGACGGTGGTGTGACCACGTTGGACGAACTGATCGGCAAATGCAATATTCTAAAAGACTTCAAGGCGGTACAGGAGGGGCAGGTCTATTGCACCACCAACGATATGTACCAGCAGTCCATGGCAATTGGGTATTTATTGCAGGATATGCATATGGTGTTGACGGACGATGATACCGCTAAGCTGCGTTATCTGTTTCTCTTACAGTAAGATGGAGAACCTAGAAACACAGCGTAAGCATAAGAGCGTTGGAATGAGATTAGAATACGATTGGAATACGAATAGGAAAAGAAGGAGAAAAACATGCAGCAGCGCAGGAAAATCAGATATCTCATAGCGTTTGTTCTATTGACGGCAGGCATTCTCGTGCTGCTGCTTTGCAATATAGGAATAGGAACAGTGAAGATCCCGTTGACAGAAATACTGACTACGGGAAGAACCAAAGAAGGCATGAATGCGAGGATTCTGTGGGAGATCCGCTTTCCCCGGACACTGGCGGCGGGGATCCTGGGCGGAGCGCTGGCACTTGCCGGGTATCTGCTTCAGACCTTTTTCCACAACCCCATAGCCGGACCCTTCGTGCTGGGAATTTCTTCCGGGGCGAAGATGGTGGTGGCACTGGTGATGGTATTGCTGCTGGGGAATACAGTCCGTGTCAGCTCCGGACTGTTGATCCTGGCGGCATTTTTAGGAGCTATGTTGTCCATGGGATTCGTACTTCTCATGGCAAGAAAGGTAGACAGCATGTCCATGTTGGTGGTCAGCGGCGTGATGATCGGTTACATCTGTTCTGCCATTACGGAACTGGTGGTGACTTTTGCGGAGGATGCGGATATCGTGAATCTCCACAACTGGTCGCGAGGAAGCTTTTCCGGAATGACCTGGGACAATGTGAAAGTGATGAGTATCGTGGTGGCAGTGACTTTACTTATGGTGATCCTGTTAGCAAAGCCGCTGGAAGCCTACCAGCTGGGTGAGACGTATGCACAGAATCTGGGAGTGAACATCCGGACATTGCGGATCCTGCTGGTGGTGTTGTCCAGCGTACTTTCGGCATGCATCGTGGCATTTGCCGGACCTATCTCTTTTGTGGGGATCGCCGTGCCGCAGCTGATCCGGAAATTATTCGGCACCACAAAACCGTTACTCATGATACCGGCATGTTTCTTAGGAGGCAGTGTGTTCTGCCTGTTCTGTGATCTGTTGGCAAGAACCTGGATGGCACCCACAGAGCTTGGTATCAGCACAGTGACGGCAATCTTCGGAGCACCGGTGGTATTGTGGATCATGGTATCCAAAAGCAGACGGGAGCGTGGATAACTTACCTATGAAGACGCAGAAGCCTTATTATATTACAACGGAAAAAATAAGCGTGGGTTACGATGGAAAGCCTCTGATCGAAGAAGTGGAGATCGCACTCAGGAAGGGAGAAATCCTGACGTTACTGGGACCTAACGGTGCCGGAAAATCGACGATCTTAAAAAGTATTGCAAGGCAGCTGTCCCTGATCGCGGGAACGGTGCGGCTGGACGGAGAAGATATGCGGACACTCACCGGGGCAGAACTGTCGAAAAAAATGGCAGTGGTAATGACGAAACGTCTGCGGGGGGAACTGATGACCTGCGAGGATGTGGTTGCCACCGGAAGATACCCTTATACCGGACGCTTCGGTGTGCTGCGGGCAGAAGATCATGCAGCGGTGCAAAACGCCATGGAACTGGTGCAGGTGGCAGAGATTGGGGATTCTTTGTTTGACCGGATCAGTGACGGACAGAGACAGCGGGTGATGTTAGCCAGAGCCATCTGCCAGGAGCCGGAGATACTGATCCTGGACGAGCCGACTTCCTACCTGGATGTGCGGCATAAACTGGAATTTTTATCGATCCTGCAAAAACTTTGCAGGGAGAGAGAACTTACGGTGATCCTGTCCTTGCATGAGCTGGAACTGGCGGAGAAGATCTCCGATAGAATCCTGTGTGTGAACGGCAGGGCGGTGGACCGGATCGGAACGCCGGAGGAAGTCATGACAGCCGGCTATATCACCGAACTCTATGGCATCCGGATGGGAAGCTATGATGAGGGCAGCAGTGATATGGAGCTGGCGGCGCCGGAAGGAACACCGCAGGTCTTCGTGATCGCCGGAGCCGGAAGCGGACGGAAAATTTACCGGCGTCTGCAGAGAGCGGGGATCCCCTTTGTCACCGGGATCCTGCATGAAAATGATCTGGATTATCCCGTGGCGAAGGCACTGGCGGCGGAGGTGATCGCAGAGCATCCTTTTGAGCCGGTGGCACAGGAAAAAATACAGGCAGCGAAGAAACAGTTGGAAAAGTGTAACCGCATTATCTGCTGTCGGGAGAATTTCGGCAGTCTGGAGACTTATCAGAGAGAGCTTTTAGAGTACGCAGAACAGCTGGGGAAGCAGATAGAAAAGTCAGAAAGCCCGGAGCAACAGCGTGGGTGTTAGAAAACAGAGAAACGAAATTCCCGGGATGTCGGTGGCATCTGTGGGATGGAGAAAACGATGGCAAAAGTTATTATGATACAGGGCACCATGTCCGGTGCCGGGAAAAGTCTCCTGGTGGCGGGCCTATGCCGGATCTTCCGGCAGGACGGTTATCGGGTCGCCCCTTTTAAATCACAGAATATGGCACTCAATTCCTATATCACGAAAGAAGGACTGGAAATGGGCAGGGCACAGGTGATGCAGGCGGAAGCGGCAGGGATCGAACCGCTGGTGTGCATGAATCCTATTTTATTAAAGCCCACTAGTCATACCGGCTCCCAGGTCATCGTGAATGGGGAGGTACGGGGAAATCTGTCCGCCAGAGACTATTTTGCCCATAAGACAGAACTGATCCCGGATATCAAGGCAGCTTTCCGCAAGCTGGAGACTTATGCGGATATCATTGTCATCGAGGGCGCCGGAAGTCCGGCAGAGATCAACCTGAAACAGAATGACATCGTAAATATGGGAATGGCGGCAATGGTGGATGCACCGGTACTTTTAGTGGGAGACATTGACAGAGGCGGCGTGTTCGCACAGCTTTTGGGAACCCTGATGCTGCTGACCGAAGAGGAACGGGAACGGGTAAAGGGATTGATCATCAACAAATTCCGTGGAGACAGCACGATTTTAGACCCCGGCATTCAGATGTTAACAAAACGGGGGCAGGTGCCGGTGCTGGGAATGGTACCTTATATGGAACTTACGTTGGAAGATGAGGACAGTCTGACGGACCGTTTCGATGCAAAACATGTGGGGAAGATCGATCTGGCTGTGATCCACTATCCCAGAATTTCAAATTTTACGGATTTTGATGTGTTTGAGCAGATGCCGGAGGTCAGTGTCCGGTATGTGACGAATGTAAGAGAGCTGGGGACACCGGATCTGATATTTCTCCCCGGCAGTAAAAATACCATGGGAGATCTGAAATGGATGCGGCAGAACGGACTGGAGGCAGCGGTAAAACGGGCTGCGGGAAAAGTTCCCATTTTCGGAATCTGCGGAGGCTATCAGATGTTAGGTTGTGAGATCGCGGATCCGGACAGTGTAGAGGAAGGCGGACAGATCCGCGGCATGGAACTGCTTCCGGTACGGACAGTGCTGCAGAAGGAGAAACATCGCTGCCAGACAGATGGAACTCTGGATGCGGTGGAGGGTATTTTCTCCGGACTTACGGGATGCGAGTTCACGGGGTATGAGATCCATATGGGACAGACAGTGTATTGCAACGGGTACGGCAGCGGCGCGAAGGGGACAGTGGACAAGGTAGGCGGACCGGCAAATGGTGCAGAAAATGTAGTCAGTGACTCCACCGGCAGAATCTATGGTTCCTATATTCACGGTCTGTTCGACAAGGGGGAGATCGCCGGGCGTATGATACAGACCCTGGCCCGGGAAAAAGGCATCTCTCTGGAGGACGGCGTCTGGGAGGATTACCGCACTATTAAGGAAAGACAATACGATAAGCTGGCAGATACCCTGCGGGGATATCTGCGTATGGAGGAAATCTATGGAATGCTCAGAGAAGCCCGTATTTCATAACTATACCGGACGGGAATTGGCGCAGATCCGGATCACGCCGCCGGACGAAGCAGTGAGAAAGCTTGTGAAAAAGCATTGGGACACTCTGGCAAAGCCGCTGGACGGCATGGGCAGCTTTGAAACCATCACGGCACAGATCGGAGCCATCTTAGGTACGGAAGTGATCGATATTCGTAAAAAGGGTGTGCTGCTCTTCTGCGCCGATAACGGCATTGTAGAGGAGGGGGTGACCCAGTCCGGACAGGAGGTTACGCTGGCGGTGGCAAAGTCCATGGCCAGGAAGGGTTCCTCCGTCTGCAGGATGGCACAGAGCATCGGTGCCGAGACCATTCCTGTGGACATCGGGATAAATAGTGAGGAATCCATCCCTGGAGTATGGAACTGCAAAGTGTGCTCCGGAACAAGAAATTTCTTAAAAGAACCGGCTATGACGGAAGAAGAGACCGTCCGTGCCATTGCCACAGGAACCAGACTGGTATGGGAGTGTAAGGAAAAAGGATACGGTATCCTTGCCACCGGGGAAATGGGAATCGGCAACACCACCACCAGCAGTGCAGTGACAGCCGCCCTATTACAGTGTGGGGCAGAGGAAGTCACCGGCAGAGGCGCGGGACTGACAGATCAGGGACTGGCTCGGAAGCAACAGGTGGTGCGCACCGCCTTGGAAACCTATGATCTGTGGCATGCGGATGCCTTCACGGTATTGCAGACAGTCGGAGGGCTGGATATTGCCGGACTGACCGGTATGTGCATCGGCGGAGCTTTGTGGCATGTGCCCATCGTGCTGGATGGCGTGATCAGCATGGCAGCGGCCCTGGTGGCGGAGCGGCTGTTCCCCGGTGTGCGGGAATATCTGATCCCTTCCCATCTAGGGAAAGAACCGGCGGCAGTGAAGCTGGCAGATGCTTTGCAGCTGTCTCCGGTGATCCATGCGGGAATGGCACTGGGAGAAGGAACCGGAGCCGTTATGATGTTCACACTGCTGGATATGGCAATGAGCATTTATGGACAGAGCGCTACCTTCTCAGAAATAGAAGTAGAACAATATAGACGTTAACAGTTCAGCCATGAACGTATCCGGGCGCAAAAATCATGCTTGCATGGTTTTTTGAGCGAATGGCGCGAGCTGAACATCCAAAAGAATGGAGAAGCAACATGATGACACTGATCCTGGGCGGTAGTGGCAGCGGAAAATCCGCTTATGCGGAAGATTATCTGCTGCGGGCTGTCGGTGATAAGAACAAATATTATATCGCCACCATGCAGATCCGGGATGCGGAGATGCAGGCAAAGGTGGACAGGCATCACAGGCTGCGACAGGGGAAAGGCTTCACTACCATCGAACAGCCTACGGAGTTGGAGCAGGCGGTCTTACAAATGGAACCGACAGGAGCTGTACTGTTGGAATGTATGTCAAATCTCACCGCTAACGAAATGTTTTCCGGGGAACAGCCTGTGGATCGTCAGACGGTGATCGCAAAGATTCTGCAAGGAATGGAAGGCTTGAGAAAGCAGGCAGATCCACTGGTCATCGTGACCAACAATGTATTCGAAGACGGCATTGTCTACGACAGTGCCACCATGGAATACATCGAAGCATTGGGCAGAATCAATGAGAGGCTGGCGGCGGAGGCAGACGAAGTTGTGGAAGTTATAGCGGGGATCCCACAGCAGATCAAATCCGGCTCACCAGGAGCAAAAGCACAGAACCGGCAGGACAGCCGGGGATAGAAAGGAAACAGACATGCGAATTATCAAATCGTTTTTCATAGCGTTTTCCATGTATTCCAAGATCCCCATGCCACAGTTTCAGTGGAAGGACGAGGACATGCGGTACGCCCTCTGCTTTTTTCCATGGGTGGGTGCGGTGATCGGTGCTTTGTGGTATCTGTGGAAATGGTTCTGTGACCGGTTCGCGGTGGGAACCCTGTGCTATGCTACGGTGGGGACGGCAATACCGCTTTTGGTCACCGGGGGATTTCATGTGGACGGTTTTTTAGATACCTGTGATGCACTGCATTCCTACCAGTCAAGAGACCGGAAACTGGAGATATTGAAGGACTCTCATATCGGGGCATTTGCAGTGATCATGCTTGCACTGTACGGACTGATTTTCCTGGGAGGATTCTCGGAGATCACGACACTGCGCATGATTACTGTGACGGGCGCCGGATGCTTCCTGTCCAGAGTATTAAGCGGTATCGCAGTGGTGAGCTTCCCTTCGGCAAAGCAGGAGGGAACATTGTATCTGTTTGCGGATAAAGCCCACAAAAGGGTGGTAAAAAGTGCTTTATACGGACAGGGGATCCTTTGTGCTTTATTTATGCTGTGGATATCTTTTGTAGCGGGAGGAATCGCCGTGGCAGCAGCTCTGCTTAGCTTTGCGTATTATTACTATCGCAGTAAAAAAGAGTTTGGCGGTATCACCGGGGACACTGCGGGATATTTTGTGACGCTTTGTGAAGGATGCGTGGTGGTTGTCGTGGCAATCGCGGAAAGGCTGATGTAATGATATTGATCATTGGTGGATTTGCCCAGGGAAAACTGCATTATGTGAAGCAGAGTTATGTACACTGTGAGGATGGACGGAAAGTGGCTGTTTTGGATGGAACACTGGAACTGCCCGCAGAGACAGGCGCTTTGCAGGTGATCGTCAATCATCTGCACCACTATATCCGGGAGCAGCTGCGACAGGGAACCGCTCCGGAGGTGATGATAGAGAATTTCTGCAAGGAACATCCGGGCTGCATTCTGATCTGTGATGAGATCGGCAACGGCATCGTTCCCATGGAAGCGGAGGAGAGAATTTACAGAGAGCGCACCGGAAGAATACTGGAACAGCTGGCAGCGCAGGCAGATGAGGTGGTGAGAGTCGTATGCGGAATCGGACAGAAGATCAAATAGAGATTCATCTTACCCTCATCCGGCACGGAGCGACGCTTTCTAATAAAGAGGGCCGGTATCTTGGGAAAACGGACGAAGCTTTAAGTCCGGACGGTATTAGGACACTGGAAAAATCCGTGGCAGACAGGATCTACCCAATTGCCGACGTCCTGTTTTCCGGTCCCATGAAGCGGTGTCTTGAGACCGCACAGATCCTGTATCCGGGGCAGACTCCTATCTGTATCCCGGAGTGGACAGAGATGGATTTCGGTGCGTTTGAGGGACATAATTATCAGGAACTTTCCGGGAATCCGGCATATCAGAGATGGATCGACAGCGGAGGTACCCTGCCGTTTCCGGAAGGAGAGAGCAGGGAAGAGTTTATCCGCCGAAGTGTTGCCGGATACGAAAAAATGGTATATCACATGAAAAGGATCTGGGAGAGAAGTGCTGCATCGGAGCAGAGGGATCGCAAGATACAAAATGTATCCGCGGTGGTTCACGGCGGAACGATCATGGCGCTGCTTGGTCATTTCCTCGGTGGAGAATATTTTGACTATCAGGTAAAATGCGGACAGGGTTACAGTGGCAGGCTGGCATTTAAGGCAGGCGGAGGAGCCCCTCAGTGGAAGGAATTTCGCCCGCTGTCGGAAGCTACAGTATCGGAACTTACAAAAGGAGAAACGAACAGATGAAATATCATATCCTGGCATTTGGAGCGGGATTTTTACTGGATCAGATCTTTGGAGATCCCTATTTTCTGCCACATCCTATCCGGGGAATCGGCTGGTTGATCGCGAAGACAGAAAAAGCACTGCGCAGCGGCAATCCAGAGGAAGATTCCCCGGAGAGAGAGGCAGCAGAGCGCAGGCAGGGGAAGCTTTTGGTGGCAATTGTTTTGCTGCTTACGGGAATGTTTACGGCATTGATCCTGGTGGGAGCATATGCACTTTATCCGAGGATCGGCATGGTGGTGGAGGCGGTCATGACCTATCAGATCCTGGCGGCAAGGTGTCTGCAGGTGGAGAGCGGAAAAGTATGGAAACAATTAAAGGCGGGGAATCTGGAAGCTGCCAGAGAGTCGGTATCCATGATCGTGGGAAGAGATACCCAGAATCTTACGGAAGAAGGAGTGGCGAAGGCTGCCATCGAGACTGTGGCGGAGAACACTTCCGACGGTGTGATCGCGCCGATGCTGTATACGGCACTGGGAGGGCCGGTGCTTGGATTTTTATATAAGGCAGTCAATACCATGGACTCTATGGTCGGCTATAAAAATGACAGATATCTGCACTTTGGAAGGGCGGCGGCGAAGCTGGATGATGTGGTGAATTTTTTCCCGGCGAGGATCAGCGCACTTTTGATGATCGGGGCGGCATTTCTCAGCGGAAAAAGCTATAACGGCAGGCAGGCATGGCGTATCTGGCGCAGAGACAGCAGAAAGCACGCCAGTCCCAATTCCGCACAGACGGAATCCGTATGTGCCGGCGCACTGGGAATACAGTTGGCAGGAGATGCCAGTTACTTTGGCAAAGTCGTGAAGAAACCATATATCGGGGATCCAAAACGGCAGGTGGAATATGAGGATATCCGGAGAGCCAATCGTCTGATGAACCGGACGGCATGGATCTGTGAGCTGTTGTGCCTGGGAATCCTGACCTGGGTGGCAGCGGGCTGTGGATGGTTATAACACGGCGGCTGGCAATCTGTGAAGGAAAGCTCTAAAAAGGAAACAGATTCAAGACAAGAAATGAGGAAACAACAGATGCAGCAGAACATACATGGTGGTGACATATACAGCAGACCGGTACGGCTGGATTTTTCGGTAAACGGCAATCCCTTGGGAATGCCGGCGGAGGCAAGACTTTCACTTTTAGCGGCTATCAATCATGTGGGGGAATATCCCGATGCCGCAGCAGGCGAACTGACAGAGACAGTAAGTCATATGCTGTCGGTGCAAAGCGGCAGGGAAATTCCAAAGGAGTATCTGCTGTTTGGCAACGGGGCATCAGAACTTTTTCTGGCGATCGTACATGCACTTAAGCCGAAAAATATTGTGATCCCGGTGCCGTCCTTTTACGGATATGAGTATGCGGCGAAGGCGGCAGACAGCCATATAAAATATGCATATCTGTGGGAGGAGACCGCATTTTGCCCGGGGAAGGAATTGTTACAGGCGCTGACGGCAGACACAGATCTACTGTTTCTTGCAAATCCCAACAATCCCACAGGGCAGTTGCTGGGCAGGGAATATCTGCTGGAACTTTTGGAGCACTGCAGACAGCAGGAAATCATCGTAGTACTGGATGAATGTTTTATAGAGTTCTGTGAGACTGATAGAGAGCAGCCCAGGTCCCTGCTTGGAAAGATAGACCAGTATGAGAATCTGTTGCTGGTACGGGCGTTTACGAAAAGCTTTGCCATGCCGGGGGTGCGTCTGGGATATTTGGTGTGCAGTAATGAGGGGCTTCGGGAGAAAATCCGCAGACAGCTGCCGGAATGGAATCTGTCGGTGTTCGCCCAGAGAGCAGGCATCGTCTGTGCGGAGCAGGCGGAGCAATATCTGCAGGATACCGTGGAATATGTGAAAACAAAGCGGGCGTATCTTAGGGAAGGGCTGGAGGCACTGGGCATCCGGGTAGTGTCCGGAGAAGCGGATTTTCTGCTGCTCTACACCACACAGCCCATCTATGACAGATTGCTTGCAAAAGGCATCCTGATCCGCAACTGTGAGAATTTCAGGGGACTGGGAGAGGGCTATTACCGGATCGCAGTGAAGAAGCAGGAAGAGAATGAAGTGCTGTTACGAGAACTTGCTATGGGAGACTGATTTATGGATAAAACGAACATCGAATATGTATTGCCGGAAGAGATCGAGATGCGAAGCTTTGAGATCATTGAGGCGGAACTGGCAGAGAGGGGAATCACGTTACCTGCGGAGCAGGATATGATCACCAGACGGGTGATCCATACCAGTGCGGATTTCGATTATGCGGAGACGATGACCTATTCGGAAAATGCAGTGGATATCGCCAAAAACCTGATAAAAAACGGTGCGGACATTGTGACGGATACGAATATGGCACTGGCGGGGATCAACAAAAAGGTGCTGGCTTCTTTTGGCGGCGAAGCCCATTGCTACATGGCAGACGCAGAGGTGGCAGCAATGGCGAAGGAACGCAGGACCACCCGGGCAGCGATCAGCATGGAACTGGCAGCAAAACGGGAAAAGCCGGTGATCTTCGCTGTGGGAAATGCACCTACGGCACTGATACAGATTTACGAGATGATGCAGGAGAGCAACTGGCGTCCGGCATTCGTCATCGGGGTTCCCGTGGGCTTCGTGAATGTGGAAGTCGCCAAGGAACTGATCCTTCAGACGGAGGTGCCCTATATTATCAACCGCGGAAGAAAGGGCGGCAGCAATGTGGCAGCCGCCATCTGTAATGCATTGTTGTATGAGCTGAGGAAGGAAAGGTAGAGGCATGCGGTATGGATTTACCACAGGAAGCTGTGCGGCAGCAGCGGCGAAGGCGGCTGCTTATATGCTGTTGACCGGCAGGGAGAAAACTAAGATCACCATAGAGACACCCAAAGGCATCCCCTATACGGCACAGATCCTTAGGATCTGTCGTAAGGAGCGGGAGGTCAGCTGCGCCGTGGAAAAAGACGGTGGGGATGATCCCGATATTACCACCGGGGCATTGATTTGCGCGAAAGTTTCGTTTCCGGAAGAAACAGGCGAGGAAGCCCTGACCCGGGTCGTGATCGACGGCGGCTTCGGTGTCGGACGTGTGACGAAACCGGGACTGGATCAGCCCGTGGGAAATGCAGCTATTAATCACGTCCCAAGAGAGATGATCGAACGGGAAATATTGCAGGTGTGTCAGGTACTGGATTATTGTGGAAGCCTGTCAGTGGAGATCTCTGTGCCGGAGGGCGAACATCTGGCAGAGCGGACATTTAATCCGAGACTTGGCATCGTGGGCGGCATTTCGATCCTTGGTACCAGCGGTGTCGTGGAACCCATGAGTACCCAGGCCATTTTAGATACGATCCGCGTGGAACTTAGGCAGCAGCGGGCACTGGGAAGAGAAGACGTGGTGATCTCTCCGGGCAATTATGGACTGGATTTTTTGAAAAATACATATGACTATGATCTGGATAAAAGTGTAAAATGCAGTAACTTTATCGGTCTGACGATCGATATGGCGGTGGAAGAGGGCTTCAAACGTCTGCTTCTTGCAGGACATATCGGAAAACTCATTAAAGTGGCGGGCGGTATTATGAATACCCATTCCAGAGAGGGTGACTGCCGGATGGAGCTGTTGACCGCTTTTGCCGTAAAATGTGGTGTGGCGGCAGTGGATGCTGCAAAGCTCCTGTCCTGTGTCACCACAGAGGAAGCCGTGCGGATCCTGGATGAGTGCGGCAGGAGACAGGAAGTCATGGATTATGCCATGGAGCGTATTTTATTTTATCTTGAGAAGCGGGCGCAGGGAAAGCTTGCGATCGAATGTATCATGTATGCCAATGATTTCGGTGCATTGGCGAAAAGTAAGGAGGCGGAGGAATGGTTTACTTTGTTGGCGCAGGGAGCGGAGCAGCAGATCTGATCACGGTGCGGGGCATGCACATGCTGCAACAGGCGGATGTCATCATCTATGCGGGATCGCTGGTGAACCCGGAGCTGTTAGAATATGCCAGAGCAGACTGTGAGATCCATAACAGTGCGCACCTGACCTTAGAAGAAGTGCTTAAGCTCATGCAGGAGGCACAGACACAGGGGAAAATGCTGGTGCGTCTGCACACCGGAGAACCCAGCATCTATGGTGCGGTGCGGGAGCAGATGGATGCATTGGACGAGCTGGGAATCCCTTATGAGAGCTGTCCGGGAGTCAGTGCCTGCTTTGGTGCGGCGGCATCGTTAAATTTGGAATATACCCTGCCCGGTGTTTCCCAGACCCTGATCATCACCCGTATGGAAGGGCGGACCGGAGTGCCGCAGAAGGAGAGCATCGAAAGTCTGGCAGCCCATCATGCTTCCATGGCGATCTATTTAAGCACGGGAATGCTACGGGAACTGAGCCACAGACTGATCTCAGGCGGTTATGCGAAGGACACCCCCGCAGCCCTTGTCTACAAGGCAACCTGGCCGGAGGAAGAGGCTTATATCTGTACGGTGGAGACACTGGCACAGGTAGCGGAAGAACATGGCATCAAAAAGACAGCACTGGTACTGGTGGGGGATGTTATCACCCATGGAAATTATCAGAAGTCGAGGCTGTATGCGGCGGATTTTACCACAGAATTTCGTCAGGCAAAATGCTGTGCCATACAGGCAGAGGAAACGCAGGAGGGGCGGCGTGAAGATTAGTGTGATCAGCTTTACGGAAACAGGACAACAGCTGGCGGAGCGGATCCGGGAGAGCATGGACGGGGAAGCTGCGGTCACGCTCTATACCAAATGCTCCCGACTGGAAAAAAAGACGGTACCGGCTGTGGATGACAGCGATGCAGAAACAATCTGCGTCAGGAACAGCCTGTCAGCGTGGGCGGGAGAGCAGATGGCGGCCCGCCATGCACTTATATTCATCGGTGCCTGTGGGATCGCGGTCCGTGCCATTGCCCCCTGGATCATGGATAAACTGCACGACAGTCCGGTACTGATGGCAGACGAGATGGGGAAGTATGTGATTCCCTTGTTGTCCGGACATGTGGGTGGAGCCAACGAACTGGCGGTCCGTCTGGCGGGAGCATTGGGTGCCATACCGGTGATCACCACAGCCACAGACTTACATGACAGTTTTGCGGTGGATATCTTTGCCAAAAGGAATGATCTGCGGATCTGCAATCGGGAGGGGATCGCCAAAGTGTCGGCAAAAGTACTGGCAGGCGAGGAAATTACCATGTCCGTACAGACAGGGCATCTGGCAGTGGATGAGACCATTCCGTCAGGGATCCGGCTGTGTGCGTATCCTCCTGCGGAAAAAGTGGATGTCCTGATTGCGGACGACACGGAAGAAACATTTCGAAAAGAGTCAGCAGAACTACTGCTGCAGCCGAAAAAATATATTCTGGGCGTGGGCTGCAAGAAGGATACGGACAGCGCAAAGTTGGATCTATTTTTGACAAAAATACTGGAAGAACAGGGCATTGTCATAGAGCAGGTTGCAGCATTGGCTTCTATTGACGTGAAAAAAGAGGAACGATGCCTGCTGGAATTCAGTGAAAAATACAGGATATCGTTTTGGACGTATACAGCACAGGAATTACAGGCAGTGTCGGGAGAATTTCACGGTTCCGGGTTCGTAAAGACACAGGTGGGCGTGGACAATGTATGCGAGCGCGCCGCCCTGAAAGCAGCCGGGACAGGCGGATGGATCTTCTTAGGCAAGCAGGCACAGGATGGCATGACCGTGGCAGTTGCAGAGAAAACATGGAAAGAGCGGATTCGGATGTGGCTTTAAAAGGATAGAAAGAGGCAAAACGGATGAGTAACAGAATCTATATCGTGGGAATAGGTCCCGGCAGGGAAGAAATGATGACAGGAGAAGCCATCGCTGCGCTGGAGCAGGCAGATGTGATCGTGGGTTATACTGTATATGTCAAATTATTGGGAGAACGTTTTGCAGGGAAAAAACTGCTGACCACCCCTATGCGGCAGGAGACAGAACGCTGCGAACTGTGTTTTAGGGAGGCGGAAGCCGGGAAGCGGGTGGCATTGATCTGCAGCGGCGACGCCGGTATCTACGGCCTGGCATCGCTAATGTATGAGCTTGGAGAAGAACATCTCCAGACGGAACTGATCGTGATCCCCGGTATTACAGCGGCAAGCAGTGGGGCGGCGGTACTGGGAGCACCCTTAAACCATGATTTCTGTGTGATCAGCTTAAGCGACCTGCTGACTCCCTGGGAGAAGATCGAAAAGAGACTGCGGGCGGCAGCAATGGGAGATTTTGCCATGGCAATTTACAACCCTTCCAGCCACAGGCGAAAGGATTATCTGCAAAGAGCCTGTGATATTTTACTGGAAACCATAGAAGGGGAGCGCCCCTGCGGCTATGTGGAAAACATCGGCAGAGAAGGCACCCGGGCGGTGACCTGTACGCTGCGGGAATTAAGGGACCGGGAAGTCAATATGTTCACCACGGTATTTATCGGCAATTCGGAGACGGAGATCCTTAGGGACAAGCTGATCACAAAGCGCGGATATCATGCGGAGAATAACATACATTAAGTTCTCTTTGGGAGGAGAGCAGGATGAAAAAAATAGTAATTTTTGCGGGAACCACAGAAGGACGGCGGCTGTCGGAAATCCTGGCAGATGCCGGAATCGCGCATACCGTATGCGTGGCAACGGAATATGGTGAGATCGTGATGCGGGAACAGACGGATGCGGAGGCGGCAGGGACAAAGGGGCAGCCACTCGTATCTCTTCACCGTGGCAGAATGGATCGGCAGCAGATGGAAGAATTTCTGCGTAACGAGGGTTATGAGATCGTAGTGGATGCCACCCACCCTTATGCCCAGGTCGTTACAGAGAACATACGGGACGCTGTGAAAACACAGTCTCCCATTTACCTGCGTCTGGAACGGGAAATTTCGGAGACTCCGGAAGCAGAGAATCCTGCCGTAAGTATCCGGTATTTTGAAAGCAATGCTGACTGTGCCAAAGCGCTGGAGAATACAGAGGGCAATATTCTGCTGACCACAGGGAGCAAGGAACTGCCGACGTATTGTGCCTCCGGAAGACTCCATGACCGCCTGTATGTGCGCATCCTTCCGGGCAGAGAGAGCCTGGAACTGTGCATGGAGCAGGGAATCAAAGGCAGACAGATCCTGGCATTGCAGGGACCTTTTTCCACAGAGATGAACGCCGCTATCCTGAAGCAATACGATATCCATCACATGGTCACGAAAAACAGCGGACGCACCGGAGGGTATCAGGAGAAACTGGAAGCTGCGAAAATTCTGGGGATCCCGGTGTATGTGATACAGCCTGCCAAGAAGGCTGTAGATACGTATTCTTTTGCGGAAATCTGTGGAAAACTGGAACAGCTCTGTGACTGTAAGCTCTCCGGGCAGGGCAGCATGGAGATCTGCCTCGCCGGAATCGGCATGGGCAGCAAAGACGGTCAGACACAAGAAGTGCAGCATGCGATCGAGACTGCGGATATTTTGCTGGGTGCAGAGCGCATGATCGAAAGATATTCTGCTAAAATCGAAAAAAGACCCTACTACATGACGGAGCAGATTCTGCCGTATCTGGAGCAATTACAGAAAAACGGTCTTACAGAACAGAAAGATCCCCTTCAGGTAACGGTCCTTTTTTCCGGGGATACCGGATTCTACAGCGGATGCAGGAAGCTGTATGTGGCATTGCAGGAAACCGTTGCCGCAGGAGCGTTGAACGCAGGAGTACGGATCCTGCCGGGAATTTCTTCCGTGGCCACACTGGCGGCCCGAGTGGGAGAAAGTTATGAAGATGCCGCCATTTTGAGCATGCACGGCAAGAAGCTGAACCGGCTTTCGACAACGGTGGAGAGCCATGAAAAGGTATTTTTACTGACCTCAGGAAGTGAGGACATCCGCAAGATCGGACATTTGCTTGCAGAAGCGGGACTGACAGACTGTGAAGTGATCGTAGGATATCAGCTGTCCTATCCGGAGGAAAGCATCCGGATCCTGACCCCGGGGCAATGTGAAGAGATTACGGAGGAAGGGCTGTATACCTGCCTGATCCGCAATCCTCACAGGCAACCGGAACGCCTGACCCATGGAAGAGCCGATATCTGTTTTCTGCGGGATACTTCGGAAACCGAGGGAAAAATCCGCAGAACGCCAATGACAAAAGAAGAAGTCCGCGAGGTCAGCATCTGCAAGCTACACCTGACACAAAACGCCGTGGTCTATGACATCGGCAGCGGCACTGGATCCGTTGCCATAGAGATCGCCGGGGTGCCCGGAGGGGTGCAGGTCTATGCCATTGAGAGAAAGCCGGAGGCGGTGGAACTGCTTCGAAAGAACAGAGAGCATTTTCACATGGATAATATACAGATCATTGAAGCCTCGGCACCGGAAGGACTGGAAGAATTACCAGTGCCGACCCATGCCTTTATCGGCGGCAGCGGCGGCAGATTGCTGGATATTTTACAGACCCTGTACCGGAAGAATCCCCATATGCGTATTGTGATCAATGCCATCAGCATGGAGACCATTGCAGAACTTAAGGAAGTGCTGGATACTTTTCCGGTGGAGGAAGAGGAGATCCTGCAGATGCAGGTAAGCCGGGTGAAGAAGCTCTTAAGCTATCATCTGCCCCAGGCGGAAAATCCGGTGTGGATCTGCTCGTTTACGTTCCGGGAGACAGGAACGGATCCTATGGATAACGCGAAGAAAACAAAACAGGACGCAGGGGAGACCGGAAACGGTAGGAATGGAGAAGTACAGAGATGACCGGAGCACAGAAAAAGAAGATACGCCGCATTATGATCGCTGCACCGAAGAGCGGCAGCGGCAAGACTACGATCACCTGTGGATTATTGCAGATTTTTAAAGAAAACGGTGAGGATATTTCTTCCTGTAAATGCGGCCCGGATTATATTGATCCAATGTTCCACAGACAGGTGCTGGGGGTGCCCTCTCGGAATCTGGATACCTTTTTTACCGGAGAAGAGGGCACCCGTAAGCTGTTTTTGAAGGATCGCAGAGAAGGCGAGCTTGTGGTCATGGAAGGTGTTATGGGATTGTATGACGGGCTGGGCGGCATCCGTGAGGAAGGATCCTCCTATCATCTGGCAAAGGTGACGCAGACCCCCATCCTGCTGGTGGTGGATGCAAAAGGCATGGGGAGATCGGTGATCCCTCTGATTGCCGGATTCCTGGCTTACGATAAGGCACATCTGATCCGTGGCGTGATCTTCAACCGGATGTCCGCAGCCTATTATGAGATACTTAAGCCCTTGGCAGAAGATGAACTGGGCATTGCGGTACTGGGGTATTTTCCGGAAAATAAGGACCTGCAGATCGCCAGCAGACACTTAGGCTTGTGCATGCCGGGAGAACTGGAAGACTTGAAGGGACAGATCCGTATGACAGCAGAGAGATTACGGGAGACCGCAGACATTTCAAAACTGTTGCAGATCGCAGAGGAAGCGGAGCCGTTGGAGGAAGAGACGGTAGTGGAGGATTCCGTAGAAACCAGCGAAGCAATGCGCCCGAGGATCGCTGTAGCCCGGGATGAAGCTTTTTGTTTTTATTACGAAGAGAACCTGCGGCTGCTGGAACAGGCGGGCGCGGAACCGGTGTATTTTTCCCCGCTGCATGACAGAAACTTACCGGAAAACATTCACGGATTGTTACTGGGCGGTGGATATCCGGAACTGTATGCCGGACAGTTAAGCGAGAATGATGCCATGCGCACAGCAATCCGGAAGGCAGTCACAGACGGCCTGCCCACGGTGGCAGAGTGCGGCGGTTTTCTATACCTGCATACGACTCTGACGGACCGGGAAGGACATTCCTATCCCATGGCGGGAGTCCTGCCCGGTAAATGCTTCGACACCGGACACCTGGTGCGCTTCGGATACATTGAACTGGAAGAGAACAGCGGACATTTTATGCCTCGTGGCAGCCGCATCCGTGCCCACGAATTCCACTATTATGACAGTGAAGACAACGGCGCAGACTGCATCGCTACCAAACCCTCCACTGGACGAAATTATCCCTGTATCCACGTGGGAGAGAGTCACTGGTACGGTTTTCCCCACCTCTATTATCCATCCTGCCCGGAGTTCGCGGAGCGCTTCGTGGAGAATGCAAAAAAATTCTCAAAAAGCGGAAAAGATATGTTATAATCGTAGTATCATTTTTTGCGCGGAGGATAAATCAATGGAAAAATCAAAGGTATATTTTACAGATTTCAGGACCCGTCTGGGAGAGGGACTTCCCAGTAAGTTAAAGCGTCTGATGAAGGCGGCGGGGATTCAGAATATTGATATGGATCACAAATTTGTTGCTATCAAGCTGCACTTTGGAGAGCTGGGCAACCTGGGTTTCTTACGTCCGAATTATGCGAAAGCGGTAGCGGATGTGGTAAAGGAGCTGGGCGGTGTGCCTTTTCTGACCGACTGCAACACCCTGTACCCCGGCAGCCGTAAGAATGCCATCGAGCATATGTATTGTGCCTGGGAGAATGGTTTCACGCCTCTGACGGTGGGATGTCCCGTGATCATTGGCGATGGACTCAAGGGAACGGATGACATCGAGGTACCGGTAGAAGGCGGCGAATATGTGAAGAATGCGAAGATCGGTCGTGCCGTCATGGATGCGGATGTGTTTATTTCCCTGAATCATTTCAAAGGACATGAGACGGCGGGGTTTGGCGGTGCAATTAAAAATATCGGTATGGGCTGCGGCTCCAGAGCGGGCAAAATGGAGCAGCATGCGCAGGGCAAGCCGGAGATCGACGAGAGTCTGTGCCGGGGCTGTAAGCGCTGCATGAAGGAATGTGCCAATGATGGACTGGTATATGATGAGACCACACATAAGATGCACATTGATCATGAGAAGTGTCTGGGCTGCGGACGCTGCATTGGTGCTTGCAATTTTGATGCGATCCACAGCGGCTATGGTGCGGCAACGAAGGATTTCAACTGCCGTATGGCAGAATATGCGAAGGCTGTCGTGGACGGCAGACCGAATTTCCATATCTCTCTGGTAGTGGATATCTCTCCGAACTGTGACTGCCACTGTGAGAACGATGCTCCTATTCTGCCTAATATCGGTATGTTTGCATCCTTTGATCCCCTGGCGCTGGATCAGGCCTGTGTGGATGCCTGCCTGAAGCAGACACCGCTGCCGAACAGCCAGCTGACGGATGCCATGGCAAAAGAGGGATTTTGCGATCATCATGATCATTTTGAAAATACCACTCCCAATGCGGAGTACAAGACCTGCCTGGAGCATGCGGAGAAGATCGGCATCGGCAGCAGAGACTATGAACTGATCACGATTTCGTAAGCTTGAAAAGCGAAGAAATCGTTTATGAAGTAATTTTTGGAGAGGATGAACTTATGCGGCCAATGGTAAGCATCATTGTTCCGATATACAATGCGGAACAATATTTACGACGCTGTGTCGACAGCATTTTGAACCAGGAATATACGGATTATGAACTGCTGCTGGTCAATGATGGCAGTACGGATGCTTCCGGCGATATTTGTGAAGAGTACGGAGACAGAGATCCCAGAGTCATTGTGATCCAAAAGGAGAACACCGGAGTCTCCGACAGTAGAAACCGGGCGCTTGACCGTGCCCGGGGAAAATATCTGCAGTTCCTCGACAGTGACGACTGGATCACACCGGATGCCACCAGACTGTTCGTGCGGGCAGCTGAAGAGTATGGCTGTGACATGGTCATTTCTGACTTTTACCGCGTGGTGGGAGAGCGTCTGTCCCCCAAGGGAGACATCGAAGAGGAGGGCGTCCTCACCAGAGAAGAGTTCGCAGCACATATGATGGAGAATCCGGCGGATTTTTATTACGGTGTGTTGTGGAACAAGCTGTACCGCAGGGATATTGTGGAAGAGCATAAGCTACGCATGGATACGGATATCAGCTGGTGTGAAGATTTTATGTTCAATCTGGAATATATCCGCTATGCGAAAGTATTCTATGCCCTGCATGCGCCCATTTATTATTATGTGAAGAGGAAAGGCTCTCTTGCCAGTCAGGGCATTAATATCTCGAAGACTGTGAAGATGAAGTTGAATGTATTTGAGTACTACAATAACTTCTACAAACATGTTCTGGAAGAGGAAGATTATGAGAAGAACCGTCTGCAGGTATACCGTTTCTTTATCGATGCTGCGGGGGACGGCACCGTTCCGCCTTCGATCCTGCCCGGTTCCAAGAAGCTGGGAGACGAGAGAGTCTTTGTCAATACAGAGATCTTACAGGCGGAAGGACCTGCAGGAGAGGATTACCGTAGGAGAAAGTTATTAGAACATTATCTGGAGCCGGTGGCGTTAAAAGGAGATCTGAAGGTCATGGATGTGCGTCTGCTTTTGTGCCTGTGTGAAAAGCACGAATGGGACAGCAGACGGGAACTGGCGGATTTCGCCGGAATCACCCGGACGAATCTGACCAGCGGATTGCAGCGCCTGATCATGAAGGGATTCCTGAAAGTAGAAGAGGTGAAGGAACCCAAGCCATCCAAAAAAGATAAGACGACCGGAAAAAATAAAATGAAAACAGCGGAGATGGCAGAAACGAAGCGGAAGGAACGGGGAGGCAGGATCGCCGTGACGATTCTTCCGGCAGCAGATGCCGTTATGAAAGAACTGGAGATGGCACAGAGGGATTATGATGCTGCCAGATTCGCCGGCTTCACAGAGGAAGAACTCATTAAATATGCTGAGCTGTCTGAGAAGATCAAAGAGAATACAAAGAATATTTTATATTTTCTTAATTGACATCGTACTTTCTAAAAAGCTATGATAAGTAGGTATATATGATGTGAGGGAAAGGAAGGTATTTGGATGAAGAAAAACGCAGAGTATATGTTGGAACATGCCGGCCTGTGCAGAGCGGCAGATAGATTGGAACCCCAGATGTTCGATGAGTATGGCGTGCAGAGGGGGTTGCGTGATAAGAACGGTAACGGCGTAGTCGCAGGCCTTACCAATATCTCCCGGATCGAATCCTTCAAAATGGAGGATGGCAAAAAGATACCCTGTGAAGGTAAGCTGTGGTATCGTGGTTATGACTGTATCGAACTGGTCAACGGATTCCGCGGGGATCATTTCGGATTCGAAGAAGTGGCTTATTTACTTTTGTTCGGTAAGCTGCCGAATCGTGACGAACTGAAGCATTTTAACGATATTCTGGCATCCAGCAGAACTTTGCCTACCAACTTCACCAGAGATGTCATCATGAAAGCTCCCAGCAGTGACATCATGAATTCCCTGACCAGGAGTGTTCTGACACTGGCTTCCTATGATAAAAATTGCAGCGATACTTCCATTGAAAATGTATTAAGACAGTGTCTTGGGCTGATCGCTGTGTTCCCTATGCTGGCAGTCTACGGCTACCATGCATATAATCACTATTCCAATGATGAGAGTATGTACATACATCGTCCGCAGAAGAAGCTTTCCACAGCAGAGAATCTGTTGATGATGCTTCGTCCCGACAAACAATATACCGAACTGGAGGCCAAAGTACTGGATACCGCACTGGTGCTGCATATGGAGCACGGCGGCGGTAACAACTCCACCTTCACTACCAGAGTCGTAACCTCTTCCGGATCCGACACTTATTCCGTAGTGGCAGCAGCGCTTTCTTCTCTGAAGGGACCCAAGCATGGTGGTGCCAATATCAAGGTCGTAGAGATGATGCGGGATATCGAAGCCCATGTGTCCGACTGGACTGATGAGGATGCGGTAAGAGCTTATCTGAACAAGATTTTGAATAAGGAAGCCTTTGACGGCAAGGGACTGATCTATGGTATGGGTCATGCTGTCTACTCTCTGTCCGACCCCAGAGCCCAGGTATTTAAGAGCTTCGTGGAGAAGCTGGCAGTAGCCAAGGGCAGAGACAAGGATTTCGCATTGTACTCCCTGATCGAGCGGATGGCACCGGAGGTCATCTCCAAGAAGTCCAGGATCTATAAGGGCGTCAGCGCCAATGTGGATTTCTACAGCGGATTCGTATACAGCATGCTGGAGATCCCGCTGGAGTTATATACACCGATTTTTGCCATTGCAAGAATCGTCGGATGGAGTGCGCATCGTATTGAAGAATTGATCAACATGGACAAGATCATCCGTCCCGCTTATAAGAGCGTGATGCAGGAACTGGAATATGTTCCGTTGGATCAGAGATAAGAAAAATAAAAGGGACTGCGTATTTTTGCGCAGTCCTTTGATGATTGTTTAATGATCAGGAATAGATCTTACAGATAATGGATACGATCTCTTCAGCGGATTCCATGGAATTTTCCATGATCCAGGTGACGTAGATATTATAGAGGGAACCGGAGAACGCACGAAGTGTGTAATAGAAATCCCGGCCTTTATCTTCCGTATAATAGGTATCGAGGATATAACTGTCCAGGGCCTGCAGCAGCAGATGCCCCAGACCTGTTTTTACCAGACAGGCAATGAATTCTCTGTAATGATCAAAGTATTCATAGCAGTGCAGCATATTGCGGTAGTCGTTATAATTGCCTTTATCCGGCCAGTCAGCGACATCCTGACGGTAGGCATCTACCAGATCCTTCAGATAACTGATGAAGATCTCGTCCATGGAGCTGTAATTGCGGTAATAAGTCATACGGGAGACTCCGGCCCGCTCGGTCAGCTCTGAGATGGTAATATTGGACAGAGATTTTGTCTGAAGCAGCTGTATCAAAGCCTGCACCATGCAATCTCTGGAAAATTGTTTGGAATGATTCGTGGACATGGCAGATCACCTTCTTAATGTTTTCTACTGACAGTAAATGATTCGCATATTGTGGGATCATCATTACATAAAACCTAACACAATCCGGAAAAATACGCAAGGAAAGTTCCTCGCGGAAAGGAGCGGTATATGGCGGGAACAGTCATAGAATATTTAAAAAAATACGGAGATATTCCATTTCGCGAAAAACCTCTGAATGATGTGGACAGTCTGGCCTTATGCCAGCTCTCTTATCTGAAGTTCGACGGAATGGTCAGTGACGTACGTCACAACGGTCCTTCTGTGACGCTGCAGGAGATCGCCAAACGGCCGGATGTGGAGCAGCTGTTCGGAGATATGCGTTTTGAAAAGGAGAACCGGGCACTGTTTGAAGGGTTGCTTAGCGGCAGACGCTTCCGGAATATGAAGCTGAATTGTTATATTAACCTGGTGGAAAAGGAGTGGGAGACCCAGTTCTCTGCGATTACCTTTATCCTGGATGACGGAACGCTGTTTTTGGCATTCCGCGGCACGGATGAGACTATTGTGGGGTGGAAGGAAGACTTTAATATGGCATTCCTGAATCCGGTACCGGGGCAGGAATACAGTGTCAAATATGTAAATATGGTCACCGGATGGCTGCATCAGCCCTTTTACATCGGAGGACATTCCAAGGGCGGCAACCTGGCGGTGTACAGTGCCATGAAATGTGCGCCCTTTGTACAGAAGCGGATCCAGAAGATATACAGTCTGGACGGACCGGGATTCCGGCCGGAGGTGCTGAAGGAATGTCATTACAATGCGATAGAAGACAAGGTGGTAAAGCTGCTTCCGCATTCTTCTATGATCGGGATGATCTTCGAGCGGGATATTCATTATCGCGTAGTGGAGAGTAAAAACCACGGTCTGCTGCAGCATGATCCTTTCTCCTGGCTGGTGAAGGATGATCATTTCGTGGATGTAGGCGATATCTATGAGAGCCAGAAGATCATGAACGAGGCTCTGAATGAATGGATCCTGTCCCTGAACGAGGAGCAGGTCCGTACTTTTGTAGACACACTTTATCAGGTAATCTCCGCATCACAGGCGGACAATCTGATCACTTTTACCGCAGATTGGAAAAAGAGTATGAATGCAGTAGTTACCGCATTGAAGGAAGTGGACGATCAGACCGCAGAGATGCTGCGGGGGATCATCCGTTCCCTGTTCGAGATTGCGAAGGTTAAAGTCAGGGAGGAATTGGTTCCGTTGAAAAGACCGCGACACCGGTTTAAAAATAAGAAGAAAGAAGAGAAAGGAGAGGTTCCCCGACACACTCCGGCAGCCTCTCCGGATGCCACTGTAACCCAAGGATCGGCAGCTCGTCATGCTCCAAAGCTTCGGGGCAGCCATCGTCAGGGCAGACCTGGATGATCTTAAGGTGCTGACCTAAGCGGCCGATCCGTTGGTGATGAGCACTGTTGACGCGCATTTTGGCAGGAAAATACTTGAAAAGACGGGAATCATCTACCATAATAGTATCATGAAACACATCGCCGGAAGGGGAACTGTGCAGGCAGTCTTCGGGCATATCCTGTGTGATCGTACCGCCGAAGGCAACATTGATGACCTGCATGCCCTTGCAGATCCCGATGACAGGGATTCCGGCGGCAATCGCTATGTCGAGAGCCTGGAATTGCAGGATGTCCAGTTCGGTGTCAACAGTGCGGGAACCTTTGTTTTTTTCCCCGAAAAAAGCCGGAGTGATATCTCCGCCGCCCGGCAGGATCAGAGCGTCGCAGGAAATGACCTCTCCGGGAACCAGAGTAGTCACGATCTGCGCGGGAAGTGCACGGAAAAAGGCTTCATAATTTCCTGTTTTGGACTTGTGCCCCAAAATGACTAATTTTGTCATATAATTTTCTGATACCTCATTTTTTTATAGTTAATATATGCCATAACTTTTGATTTTTGCATAGGACAAATTAGCAAAAATGTATGTTACGCTTTTTTATAAATAGGAGTAAAATAGCAACGACCCTGAGGGAGCGGAAACTCCTTCAGGGATGTTTACGGAAAGGAAGTGGTATTATGGAGGAATTGGCATCAGAACTGCTCAAAGAACTGAACTGTGATACGGCGTTTTCGATCAAGCTTCCGGCAGGTCTTCCACTGATCGGCGGAGTACAGCTGGATATTGCGGAATCGGTAGTAATCACATGGGTAGTCATGGCAGTCATTCTGATCTTGTCGATTATCCTTACAAGCAACCTCAAAGTACACAATGTCAGCAGACGACAGCTGGTGGCAGAGACGATCGTGACGAAGCTGGAAGGCATTGTTACGGGAATGATCGGAGAGGAAGGGAAACGGTATGTACCGTATCTGGTAAGTGTACTGTTATACCTGGGCATATCCAATATCATCGGATTGTTCGGCATGAAGCCCCCTACCAAGGATCTGAACGTAACGGCGGCACTGGCACTGATGAGTATCATCCTGGTGGAAGCAGCAGGCATCCGCAAAAAAGGCGTGGGCGGATGGATCAAGAGCTTCACCGAGCCTATCGCGATCGTAACACCCATCAATATCCTGGAGGTATTCATCAAGCCCCTGTCTTTGTGTATGCGATTGTTTGGTAACGTTTTGGGAGCATTCGTTATCATGGAGCTGTTGAAGCTTCTGGTTCCGGTAGCATTGCCGGTACCCTTCAGCTTTTACTTTGATGTTTTTGATGGACTGATCCAGGCGTATGTATTCGTATTCCTGACATCTATGTACATTAAGGAAGCCATTGAATAAGTAACTATTCACTAACAACACTTTTTTAAAACTAGGAGGATTCATTATGATAGCTATTGGAGCAGGTATTGCAGCACTGGCATGTATCGGAGCAGGTATCGGTATCGGTATCGCAACAAGTAAGGCAGCAGAGGCTGTGGCAAGACAGCCGGAAGCAGAGAGCAAGATCACCAAGATCTTACTGTTAGGTGGTGCGCTGGCAGAGGCAACCGCTATTTACGGATTCGTTATCGGTATCCTGATCATCTTATTCATGGCATAAGGAACGGTATAACGACGTAAGAAAGGATGAAAGCACATGCTGAGATTAGATATTAATATTGTATGGACCATCCTGAATCTGTTGATCATATTTGCCATTGTGAAGATCTTCCTGATCAAGCCCATCCACAAGATCCTGGATGCAAGACAGGCAGAGATCGATAAGCAATATGCAGATGCAAAAGCCGCACAGGACAGTGCCGAGGAACTCAAGACTAAGTACGAGGCATCCTTAAGCGGTGTCCAGGCAGAAAAGGAAGGCATCCTGAACGAGGCAAGAGGCAAGGCCAGCAACGAGTATGACCGTATCGTGGCAGATGCCCAGACCGAAGCAAAAAAGATCCTGGACAATGCCGATAAAAATGCTGCACTGGAAGAGCAGAAGCGTATCCAGCAGGCACAGGAGCAGATCGCCGGTCTGGTAGTGGAAGCTACTGCAAAGCTGGTGGCAGCCAAACAGAATGCAGATTCAGACAGAGAACTTTACAACCAATTTATAGCAAAGACAGGTGAAGAGATTGATTAGTACAGCTTTAGAATACGCAAAAAGATTGCGTGAACTGAATATCCCCGGAGACATTGTAGGTCAGACAGGCGATATCTTTAAAGCCGTACCGCAGGTGAAGCTGGATTTCGAATCTCCTGCCGTGGCACTGTCTGCCAAGCACAATGTAATAGAAAAAGTATTCCCCTTACAGATCAGAGATTTCCTGAAGGTCCTGTGTGATAACGGAGATATCTATCTGTGGGATGATATCTGTACTGCCTACAGAGAACTCTCTCCCGAGAAAAAGGGTGAGTTCGTTGTGACCCTGTCCTATGTGACAGCACCGACAGAGGAGCAGTTACAGAATATCCGTGATTTTGTACAGAAGAAATATCACAGAGACGATATGGTCTTCGAGACGAAGGAAGACCCGGCTTTGGGCGGCGGTTTCATCATCCGTGCCGGTAACGAAGTCTATGACTGGAGTACCAATGGCCGTATGAAGCAGTTCGCAGACAAGCTTTCCCAGGTAGGTAAGACTGCCAGCGAGCAGGGGATCATCTCTATCCTGAAGGGTGAGATCGAAGATTTCCACCTGCAGGCACAGGAGCATGAGATCGGTTCCGTCAGCTGGGTAGGTGACGGTATCGCCAATGTCAATGGTATCGACCATGCTGAGTACGGTGAGATCGTTATCTTTGATTCCGGTGTCAAGGGAATGGTACAGGATGTCCGCAGAGATGAGATCGGATGTATCCTGTTCGGTCATGATACCGAGATCCGTGAGGGTACCAGAGTCGTTCGTACCGGTAAGAGAGCCGGTATCCCCGTAGGTGACGGATTCAAGGGCAGGATCGTGGATGCTCTGGGAGCACCCATCGACGGCGCAGGTCCCATTAAGGAAGAGGGGTATCGTCCCATCGAGCAGCCTGCTCCTTCCATCGTGGACAGACAGTCCGTAGGTGTACCTATGGAGACCGGTATTCTGGCAATCGATTCCATGTTCCCCATCGGTCGTGGACAGCGTGAGCTGATCATCGGTGACCGTCAGACCGGTAAGACCTCCATCGCCATCGACGCCATCCTGAACCAGAAGGGTAAGGATGTGGTATGTATTTATGTAGCCATCGGTCAGAAGGCATCCACCATTGCAAAGCTGGTAGGAACCCTGAAGAAGAACGATGCCATGGATTACACTATTATCGTATCCGCAACCGCCAGCGATCCTGCACCTCTGCAGTACATCGCACCTTATTCCGGTACAGCACTGGCTGAGTATTTCATGTATCAGGGCAAGGATGTCCTCATCGTATATGATGATCTGTCCAAGCATGCGGTAGCTTACCGTGCACTGTCCCTGTTACTGGAGCGTTCTCCCGGACGTGAGGCATATCCCGGAGACGTATTCTATTTACATTCCAGACTGCTGGAGCGTTCCGCAAGACTGAGCGCAGACAAGGGCGGCGGTTCCATTACCGCACTGCCTATCATTGAAACTCAGGCAGGCGATGTATCCGCATACATTCCGACCAACGTTATCTCCATCACGGACGGTCAGATTTTCCTGGAGAGTGATCTGTTCTTCTCCGGTATGAGACCCGCAGTCAATGTAGGTCTGTCTGTATCCCGTGTCGGCGGTGCAGCACAGACCAAGGCAATGAAGAAGGCAGCCGGAAGTATCCGTATCGACCTGGCACAGTTCCGTGAGATGGAAGTGTTCACACAGTTTGCATCCGATCTGGACAATGCCACCAAGGAGCAGTTACAGCACGGTCATGTATTGATGGAGCTGTTAAAGCAGCCTCTGTGCAGACCTTTAAGCATGGCAGAGCAGGTTATGACCCTGTGTGCAGCCAACGGCAGAGTAATGCTGGACGTGCCTGTAGATCATGTGAAGGATTTCCAGATGCAGTTCTTAAGTTACATGAAGGAGCAGCACAGTGACATCGTTCGTCAGTTAGAGACCACCAAGGCGCTGGATGATGAGCTGAATAAGCAGATCTGCGATGCAGCTGAGGAATTTAAAAAGGAATTTTTGCAAAAATAATATTTGCAAACAGTGATAGTAATATAGGAGGTTAACATGGCAAATACGCGAGAAATACAAAGTCGTATGAAAAGCATTCAGGATACTATGAAGATCACCAATGCCATGTATATGATCTCTTCTACAAAGCTTCGGAAAGCCAAGAAGAATTTGGAAGAGACGGAGCCTTACTTCTATACTCTGCAGACTATGGTCAGCAGAATCGTCCGTCACTTACCGGAGATCGACAATAAGTACTTCGATGAGCGTAAGGACAAACCGGCCGAGGAGAAGACTACGGGACTGGTAGTAGTCACCGCAGATAAGGGACTGGCCGGAGCCTATAACCATAATGTACTGAAGATGGCGGAAGAGCAGATGCAGAAAGCCGGACAGACAGGAAAATATAAGCTGTTTGTCGTGGGTGAGCTGGGACGTCAGTATTTCGGACACAGAGGCATCGAGGTGGCAGAGCAGTTTCATTATACTGCACAGAACCCGACCCTGCATCGTGCCCGGATCATTACGGAGACGATCCTGGAGCAGTTTCAGGCAGAGCAGCTGGATGAGGTATATATTATTTATACCAATATGGTAAACAGCGTGACAACCGAACCGCAGATGATGCGTCTGTTACCTATCATAAAAGAACGGTTTATTACCAAAGACGGACAGGATCTGAGTATGTATCAGGAGCCGCTTGTCATGACACCGTCCCCGAAGGCGGTGCTTGATAACATTGTTCCCGATTTTGTCATGGGATATGTATACGGCGCATTAGTAGAATCGTTCTGCAGTGAACAGAACGCCAGAATGATGGCCATGGAGGCTGCAAATAAAAATGCATCCGCCATGATCCATGATCTGTCCATTCAGTACAACCGGGTACGGCAGGCTATGATCACACAGGAGATCACTGAGGTCATTGCCGGTGCCAAGGCTCAGAAAAAGAAGAAAAAGGCAAGAAAGGAGGTCCTGAGCAATTGAGTAACGTAAGTGAAAAAAATCATGGTAAGATCGTTCAGGTCATGGGACCTGTTGTAGACGTAGAGTTCGAGAACAATGACCTTCCTTTTATCAAGGATGCTCTGGAAGTATACAGCGAAGGTAAACGTCTGGTCATGGAAGTGGCACAGCATATCGGCAACAATACCGTCCGCTGTATTATGTTAGGTGCCAGTGAAGGACTCTGCAAGGATATGGATGTCATTGCTACCGGTAAAGGAATTCAGGTTCCGGTAGGTAAAAAGACACTGGGAAGATTGTTCAACGTATTGGGAGAGACCATCGATGGTGGAGAATCCCTGGAGGGAGAGGAGCATTGGGTCATCCACAGAGATCCGCCTTCCTTCGAAGAGCAGAGCCCGGTCGTAGAGATGCTGGAGACCGGTATTAAAGTTATTGATCTGCTGGCACCCTATGCAAAGGGTGGTAAGATCGGTCTGTTCGGTGGTGCCGGTGTTGGCAAGACTGTGCTGATCCAGGAGCTGATCCGAAATATTGCTACGGAGCACGGTGGCTATTCTATTTTCACCGGTGTCGGCGAACGTTCCCGTGAGGGTAATGATCTGTGGAGTGAGATGAAGGAGTCCGGAGTATTAGAGAAGACCGCGCTAGTCTTCGGTCAGATGAATGAGCCCCCCGGAGCACGTATGCGTGTCGCCGAGACAGGACTGACCATGGCAGAGTATTTCCGTGATGAAGAGCACCAGAATGTGCTGCTGTTCATTGATAACATTTTCCGTTTTGTGCAGGCAGGTAGTGAGGTATCCGCACTGTTAGGCCGTATGCCTTCCGCAGTAGGATATCAGCCCACACTGGCTACCGAGGTCGGTGAGTTACAGGAGCGTATTGCTTCCACGAACAAGGGTAGTGTCACTTCCGTTCAGGCTGTTTATGTGCCTGCGGATGACCTGACTGACCCTGCACCCGCGACTACATTCGCACATCTGGATGCCACCACCGTTTTGTCCCGTAAGATCGTGGAACAGGGTATCTACCCCGCAGTGGATCCTCTGGAATCCACTTCCCGTATTTTGGAAGAGGATGTGGTAGGTAAGGAACATTATGAAACCGCACGCCAGGTGCAGGCAATGCTGCAGAAGTACAAGGAACTGCAGGATATCATCGCCATCCTGGGTATGGAGGAACTGTCCGATGAGGATAAGGTAACCGTATATCGTGCCCGTAAGATCCAGCGTTTCCTGTCCCAACCCTTCCATGTGGCAGAGAACTTCACCGGTGTACCCGGTAAGTATGTGCCTGTGAAGGAGACTATCCGCGGATTCCGTGCGATCATCGACGGTGAGATGGATGAGTATCCGGAAGCTGCATTCTTCAATGTAGGTACCATTGATGAGGCAGTGGAAAAGGCTAAGAAGCTCATGGCACAGTAAGGAAAGGCGGTGTGCATATGAACACCTTTAGTTTGAAGGTCATTGCCAGTGATAAAGTATTTTTCGATGGAAAATGCGGCATTATTATCGTACCGGCTCTGGACGGTGAGCAGGCCATTATGTCTCACCACGAGGATATGGTCATTGCCACGAGAGAGGGCGAGGTACGCTTCAAGGAAAAAGAGGAGGATGACTGGACCAAAGCCGTAGTCGGTGTGGGCTGTGTCTACATTTCTCATAACCGTGTGATCATGCTGGTGGATACGGCAGAACGCCCGGAGGATATCGACAGAGTCCGTGCGGAGGCTGCCCTGGAGCGTGCGCAGGAACAGCTGCGTCAGAAGCAGAGTATCCAGGAGTATCATGTATCCCAGGCATCCATGGCGAGAGCAATGCTGCGCCTGAAAGAAGCCGGAAAATACGAAGTCAAGTAGTAATACGTAAAACATATGTAAAAAGTAACAAAAATAAGCCTGTAATGTTAGCAAATGTGTGCAATTCGGAAATTGTTATTTTTCTGTCATTGCGATAAAATCTCTTCAGAATCGTAAGGAGAATTAAGCGATGGATTATTTACAGAAAAAATCAATACGAAGTGTCACAGCTGCCATTGCAGGCTTTTTGCGTCACTGCGTTCGGAAAATAGGAATCACCAGAGAGAAGCTTCCTTCCTGCATAGCACTTGCGGTATGTCCGCTGGTGACATTTTATCTGTTTGAAATGTATACCCACAATCCTTTCACAACGATGCATTTCAAGACACAGATATTGAACATGGCGTTTTATGTACTGACCGCGCTTCTGTTATTCGGAATCGTTAAATATGTCCGGGCAGCTCTGATGCTGCAGACAGCATTTTTCATGGCGGCGGGTCTGGCGAATTATTATGTGTTGAATTTCCGGTCAGCACCTATTATGCCCTGGGATATTTATTCCATTGGTACGGCTGCCAGTGTGGCAGGGAATTTTAACTATACACTGAAGGGCAGCACGGTGCTGGTCATTATAGGATTTCTGATATTGCTGTTGATCGAGAGCCGTTTTCATATGAATGCTCCGGCGAGAGTGGCGAAAAGAGCGGCACTCATACTGCTTAGCATGGCATTGATCTACGGCTATACCGGTATGGTGCAGAGTGAGAGCTTTGTGAGAAACTTTGGTCTGTATGATAAGCTGTTTACCCCTACCGTCATGAACAAAAGAGACGGCAATATCGTGGCATTCCTGATGGAACTGGAGTATATGGATGTGGAGAAGCCGTCAGGATATTCTCCGGAGGAGACCGGCAGTAAGTATACACAGGCAGGACAGGATTCCGCAGGGCTTACGGCAGCCGTGGAAGATCCGGAGAGCGTGAAGCGCCCGAATATCATTGTCATCATGGATGAGGCCTTTTCCGATCTGGCGGTGAGAGGCGATTTCACCACCAACGAGGACTATATGCCCTTTATTCACAGATTACAGCAGGGCGCGGAGAATACCAGAACCGGTTATCTGAATGTTTCCGTGCTGGGTGGAAATACTGCCAATACGGAGTTCGAATTCCTCACAGGCAATACCATCGGATTCCTGCCCCAGGGCAGTGTGGCTTACCAGCAGTATGTGCAGAAAGAGACGCCGTCTCTGGCATCCTACCTGAAGGAGCTGGACTATCATACCGTGGCGATCCATCCGTATTATGCCAGCGGCTGGGACAGAGACAGAGTCTATCCGTTACTTGGTTTTGATGAGTTTTTATCCCAGGATGATTTCACGAATCCGAAACGGATCCGTAATTATATCTCCGATGAGAGTAGTTTTGCCAAGATCATCGAACTGTATGAGAATAAAAAAGAGGGAGAGCCTCTGTTTGTCTTTAACGTAACCATGCAGAACCACAGCGGTTACGAAGAGGAATTCCATAACTTTACCCCGGATATTACCGTGGATGGAATTGACTCCAAAGCATTGTCCATGTATCTCTCTCTGGTAAAACAGACGGATTCCGCTCTGCAGGGTCTGATCGATTATTTCTCTCAGGAGGATGAGGATACCATGATCGTATTCTTCGGGGATCATCAGCCTACGACTTATGTGAGCAATCCGATCTTAAGAAATAATAAAGTGAATCCGGAGACTTTAACAGACGAGGAAAATCTGTTAAAATATAAAGTACCTTATGTGATCTGGAGCAACTTTGACATCGAGGAGCAGACGGACGGAGAGACCAGTGCTAATTATCTGGCAATGGATGTGCTGGAGAACTGTGATCTGCCACTGCCTGCCCTGCAGAGCAGTCTGACCGGGCTTCGGAAGGAATACCCGGTGATCAGTGCAGCAGGTGTGAGAGAGGCGGACGGCACTCTTACGACGGTGAAGCAATGTGGGGAAGCATTCAACGATTACCGGAGCCTGGAGTATTATCTGCTGTTTGATTACGAAAGGTAAAACATTAGAGATCACGGAGAAGACTAAGATGAATGGCAACAAGACGACAGCAATAAGTGCAGAACGCAGGACGCAGAGAGGAATCTCTGTGCTTGCGTTCTTTGTGCCTGCATTTATTATGCTGATCCTTTTTATCATACGGGGCATATATCCTTTTGGTGACCGGAGTTTTCTGTTCTCTGACATGTACCATCAGTATATGCCTTTTTTAAGTGAATTCGTACACAAGATCAAAGCGGGAGAGGGACTGTCTTATTCTTACAACGTGGGGATCGGATCGAATTTCCTGGCATTATATGTCTATTATGTGGCAAGTCCTTTTAACTGGCTGGTATTTTTGCTTCCGGAGAGTCTGATCATGGAATTCATGAGTTATCTCGTGATCCTGCGGATCGGTCTTATGGGACTTACGTTCAGTATTTATCTACGGAAGACGTTTGGCAAGGCGGATCCGGCGGTGATCCTTTTTTCCACCTGCTATGCCCTGTCCGGCTATCTGGCAGCCTATAACTGGAATGTGATGTGGCTGGACTGCCTGATCCTGTTACCGCTGATCCTTTTGGGAGCGGAGCGGCTGGCCAGAGAGGGCAGATGGATCATGTACACTGTGACTCTGGGGCTTTGCATCCTGACCAATTACTATATTTCCATTATGATCTGTATCTTCCTGGTGCTGTATTTCGGAATGCTGCTGATCACGGAATATTATACCATGACGGAAGGACAGAGCCAAAAAGTAAAAACGGTATTCGGCAGGATCGGAAGATTTGCATTTGCATCGCTGCTGGCAGGAGGGCTGGCTGCAGTACTGCTGATTCCGGAGGTCTGCGCTATCTTACGGACGGATTTTGGCAATTCGGATTTCCCCGGTACGCTGGAGTCCTATTTTTCCGTGTTTGATATGCTGGCGAGACACTGCTTGTGCGTGACCACGGAGAGGGGACTGGAACACTGGCCGAACATTTACTGTGGTGTGGCAGTATTTTTACTGGTGCCCATGTATGCACTGAATGAAAAAATATCGGTGAGAAAACGGTTCTGCAATCTGGCACTGGCGGGATTTTTGCTGCTCAGCTTCGGAACCAATGTCCTGGATTTTTTATGGCACGGTCTGAATTATCCGGATTCCCTGCCGGCGAGACAGTCTTTTCTATATATTTTTCTGATCCTTGTCATGTGCTACGATGCTTTCCGGAATGTGGAAGGCACTTCTCCCAGGCAGATCATCTATGGGTATCTGGCAGCGGTGGTATTTTTACTTGCCTGTGAAAAATTCGTGGAGAGCGAGGATTTCGACACGGGTATTGAAGTGCTGACGCTGGTGTTCGTTACGATCTACGGGGTGATCCTGTATCTGTACCGGACGAGGAAGAGCGAACTGACGAGGCAGGTGCTGGGGATTCTGGTGCTGGCGTGCATAGTGGCGGAGCTGAGCATCAATACATTTAATACAAGTCTGGGCACTACCGGACGAAGCGCTTATCTGGGAGACCAGGAGGATTATAAGGCGTTGTACACCCTAGCGCGGGAACAGGAGGGGGATGACTTCTTCCGTATCGAGAAGTTTACCCGCAAGACGAAAAATGACGGAACCCTGACCGGGTACCCTACGGCTTCGGTATTTTCCTCCACCATGAATTCCCGGGTCATGGATCTGTATAAGAAGCTTGGCATGCGCCACAGTAAGGTTTATTACGGCTTCGACGGAGCGACAGCTTTCGTTTCGGCACTCCTGAATGTGGATTACATGTTCGGCGGATCGGATAAATACGAAAACGGTCTGTATGAGATCGTGAATAACAGTGGAGATGTTTATTTATATCATTGTAAATATACGCTGCCCTTTGGCTATGTGGCACCGACGGGCTGGAATGTTACGGACGAGATCAGCACCGGTGTGAGAGTGCAGAATCAGCTGACCGAGGATCTGGGAATCGCAGAGCCCTTACTGGAGCGGGCGACCAGTGAGACTAGCGGAGATAATGTATGTATTACGGCGGACCGGGCAGGCTATTATTACGCGAGGATCAATGCCACAGGGACGAAAAAGGTTCAGGTGCTTGGGGGAACGCTGGAGACGCAGGATTACAGTGATCTGAAGGACGGATCCATTCTGTATCTGGGATATCTGTTGGAGGGAGAGCGCGTGACGCTGACCAACAGGGATGATGCGGATGAGACGCAGAAGGTATCGGCGGAAGCCTATGTACTGAATGAAGAAGTGTTTGCACAGGCAGTGGAGATATTGTCAAAAGAACATCTTGAAAATGTAGCGATGGACAGCACTCATATTTCCGGAACCTTAAGTCTGGAAGAAGCCGGCAGACTGATCCTGTCCGTGCCTTATGAGGAGGGCTGGACGGTGCAGATCGACGGAGAAAGTGCGGAGCCTGAGCAGTTCGGCGATGCCCTCATGGCATTTGATCTGGAAGCGGGAGAGCATACGATACAGATGCACTATGTACCGGAAGGACGGAATATCGGTATTTTAGTAAGCGCGGGAAGTGTACTGATCCTGTTGGGATACGTGCTGTGCCAGAGGTGTGACAGGAAAAGGAAAGACTGTGCGGAGAATGAGCCTTCGCAAAAGGCAGCAGACGAAACAATGAAAAACGGGAATGCGGAGAAAACGCACACAGAGGAAGGTCCTGTGAAGGAAGAGGCAGGAAGGATGTAAGAAGGAGCGAATTATGACGAAGAAGAGTATTTGTGATACCTTGCGGCGTACCTGCCTGATCCTGGCGGGATCCCTTATTATGGCTGTGAATTTAAAAAGCTTTGTCCGCACCGGAGGACTGATCCCCGGTGGATTCAACGGTCTGACTCGTCTGATACAGGAGATCAGTGCACTGCTGTGGCACTGGGAGCCGCCCTTCTCGGTGATCAATTTTATCCTGAATGCGATTCCGGCTGCCATTAGTTTCAAATTTATCGGGAAAAAATTTACCGGCTATTCCTGCCTGATGATCGTGGTGAGTGGTATCCTGACAGATATTGTGCCGTCATTTCCCATGACGGAGGATATTCTGCTGATCTCTATCTTCGGTGGATTGATCAATGCATTAGCTATCAGTCTGTGCCTGTTTGCCAATGCCACCAGCGGAGGTACGGATTTTATCGCAATTTTCCTGTCGGAGAAATACGGCATTGACTCCTGGAATTATATTTTCGCCGGAAATGTGGTGATCCTTGGGATCGCTGGAGCACTGTTCGGATGGGACAAGGCGCTGTATTCCATTATTTTCCAGTACACCTCCACCCAGGTGCTGCATATATTATACAAGCGGTATCAGAAGCAGACACTGATCATCGTGACCAAACGACCGGAGGATGTCTACGAAGCCATTGCGGAGATCACGCACCATGATGCCACACTGATCAAGGGAGAGGGCTGTTATTCCAAACAGGAATGTGATGTGCTGTACTCCGTGGTAGGACGCGATGAAGTGAATAAGGTCGTGAATACGGTGCGTAAGACTGATCCCCAGGCCTTCGTCAATATGATCCGCACGGAGAACCTGGCGGGAAGATTTTATCAGAGACCGAATGATTAAAAGTTGTAAAAAAGAGCCTGAGAGTCAGCAGTTTAACTGACACTCAGGTTTGCGTATTTTTTCGGGGAGATGCCTACGGCTTTGGTGAAAGCTTTGAAAAAATTGCTGTAGTCTGTGAAACCACTGCGTTCGAAGGCTTCCATGACATTACCGTTTTCGTTCAATACGGCTTTGGCGATACTGATGCGGCGGGCGGTGATGTATTTGTTGATCGTGGTGCCGGTGGCGGATTTGAAGATCCTGCAGATATAGGATTCACTTAAGTAAAACTGTCCGGCTAACTGTTCTATGGTAATGGGCTGGGAGATATTCTGGTTGATGAAGGTTAAAATATCGTCCACCTGATGGTTGTAGCGGTAGGAGCTGTCCTTGTATTCCGCGGCATCTGCGGTGTTTTCTCCGGTGGAGGTCTGTTCCGTGTTCCTGACGAACAGAGTGTTGAGCATGACCATCAGTTCCATGAAAGCGGCATATTCCGTAATGTCATGGGCGAAGCCCTCCGCAGAGGTGATTTTGTTGATATAATAGAGAAATCGCTTCTGTTGTTCCTTATTTAATGACAGCTTATGGGAAAAAGGGGTACTGCGGTGGGTGAAACAGAAGCTCAGATCTGTCTGCTCTGTGGAAATCTGTTTCATGAAGTCCGGTGCTACCGACAGGACGATCCGCTCATGGACGGAATTGTCGATCTGGGTCAGCTTGTGACTTTCATACTGATTGATGATAAAGAGATCCCCCGGGGCAATCGTATAGAAACAATTGTCGATCAGGAACTGTTTGCCGCCGCAGATGGAATAATAGATCTCATAGCAGTCATGGATGTGCATGTCCATGGCTTTTTCTTCTTTATATAAGTGGGCAATGGCAAAGGTCCCTGAGATTTTACAATTTTCTATGGCTGTTTTACAAGAAGTAAGTTCTTCCATTTTCATGTGTTCCTTTCTCTCGATATTTCTATTAAACATCAAAAGTTCAAAATTTGCAATGTTTATACTAAAAAATGAAAAGACATTGAGAATTTTTTCGAGTATACTTAAGTCATACAAAAGAGAAAAGCATTTACAACCCTTCCGCCTTTTTATAAATTTTATAAAAATGTGTAAAAAGGTGTTGGAAATAGTTACAATGATATGTTATAATGTAAGTGCTTTCATAAAAAGGTAACATTCAATAGCGGCACGCAGGCCGCCCGTTGAGGAAAGAGAGGCGTAAGGTGGAACTTAGAACAGCAGTATCACCAAGAGATGTGAAGCATTACACCACAGAGCGTCTGAGAGAAGAGTTTCTGATCCAGAATCTGTTTGTACCCGGCGAGATCAAGCTGGTGTACAGCCACATCGACAGAATCATTACAGGAGCAGCAGTTCCTGTAAGCCCTATCACTCTGACCGCCGGAGATGAACTCCGTGCAGAATATTTCTGCCAGAGAAGAGAACTGGGTGTGATCAATATCGGTGGAGCAGGTATGATTACCGTTGATGGCAAAGTGTACAAGGTGGGCTACAAGGAAGCTATGTACATAGGAATGGGCTCCAGGGAGATCATTTTCGCAAGTGAGGATGAGAAGCAGCCCGCTAAATTTTATCTGAATTCCGCTCCCGCACATAGGACTTATCCGACCGTGCTGATCAAGCCGGAGGGTACTCCCGAAGAGGGTGTAGTCATTGTAAAGGATGAGAATAAAGTAGAGCTGGGTACTCTGGAGGATGCCAACCACAGAGTTATCTGCAAATATATCCTTCCAGGACAGGTAGAGAGCTGTCAGCTGGAGATGGGTATGACGAAGTTAGAGCCCGGCAGTGTATGGAATACCATGCCCTGTCATACACATGACAGACGTATGGAAGTATATCTGTATTTTGATATTCCCGAGGATGCATTTGTAATGCACTTTATGGGAGAACCCGATGAGACCCGCCACATCGTAATGCGTAACGAAGAGGCAGTCATCTCCCCCAGCTGGTCCATCCATTCCGGATGCGGTTCCAGAGCATACACCTTTATCTGGGGTATGGTCGGCGAGAATCAGGACTTTGATGACATGGACGGTGTCGACAACAGAGATCTGAAATAAGATCCTTGTGGAAATGTAACTAAAATAACAGTTTTAATAAAGAAAAGGAGAAAAAACAATGTCTGAATTCACTAATTTCTCACTGGAAGGTAAGGTTGCACTGGTTACCGGCGCATCTTACGGTATTGGCTTCGCTATCGCTTCCGCATATGCTGAGTGCGGCGCTACCATCTGCTTCAACGATATCAAGCAGGAGCTGGTAGACAAGGGAATCGCTGCATACGCTGAGAAAGGCATCAAGGCTCACGGCTATGTATGTGACGTTACCAACGAAGAAGCAGTTAATGCTATGGTAGCTCAGATCGAGAAGGAAGTAGGCACCATCGATATCCTGGTTAACAACGCAGGCATCATCAAGAGAATCCCTATGACCGAGATGACTGCAGATCAGTTCCGTCAGGTAATCGACGTAGACCTGAATGCACCTTTCATCGTATCGAAAGCAGTTATCCCTGCAATGATCAAGAAGGGTCATGGTAAGATCATTAACATCTGTTCCATGATGTCCGAGCTGGGTCGTGAGACTGTATCTGCATATGCAGCAGCTAAGGGCGGCTTAAAGATGCTGACCAAGAACATCTGCTCCGAGTACGGCCAGTACAACATTCAGTGTAACGGCCTTGGACCCGGTTACATTGAGACTCCTCAGACGGCTCCTCTTCGTGAGATCCAGCCCGATGGCAGCAGACATCCTTTCGACCAGTTCATCTGCGCTAAGACCCCTGCTAACAGATGGTTAAAGCCCGAAGAGCTGACCGGTCCCGCTGTATTCCTTGCTTCTGAGGCATCCAATGCAGTCAATGGACACATCCTCTATGTAGATGGCGGTATCCTTGCTTACATCGGCAAACAGCCCCAGTAGAACCGGCGCAAAAGGAAAACAAAATAAATTACCCACACCAGGTCAGTCGCAGAAGAATTTCGGCGGCTGACTGTTGTGGCGTTTAGATTAGAAAAGGAGTATCTCATGAAGATAGCTTTGATCAATGAAAACAGTCAGGCTGCCAAGAATGAAATGATCTGTGCTACTCTTAAAAAAGTAGTAGAGCCCATGGGTCATGAAGTATTCAACTACGGTATGTGCGGCGCAGAGGATCCCAATTCCCTGACCTACGTACAGAACGGTATTCTGGCAGCAGTTCTTTTAAACTCCGGTGCAGCGGATTTCGTGATCACCGGATGCGGAACCGGCGAAGGTGCCATGCTTGCATGCAATTCCTTCCCTAAGGTTCTGTGCGGACATATTGAGTCCCCTCTGGATGCTTACCTGTTCTCTCAGGTAAACGACGGTAACTGTGTAGCACTTCCTTTTGCTGAGAACTTCGGCTGGGGCGGTGAACTGAACTTACAGTATACCTTTGAAAAGCTGTTCTGTGCTCCCGGTGGCGGTGGATATCCCCCTGAGAGAGTTGTTCCCGAGCAGCGCAACAAGAAGATCCTGGATCAGGTAAAGGAAGTAACTCATACCGATATGGTTACTATCCTGAAGAATCTGGATCGAGAACTGGTAAAGGGTGCTTTATCCGGTGACAAGTTTAAGGAGTATTTCTTCGCAAACTGCAAGTGCGACAAGATCGCTGCGGCAGTGAAGGAAGTATTGGCATAAAATTACTGGCTTAATTTTGCAGAAATATTTTCGGCAGGATCTCCTGCGAAGATTTTTCACATAACTATTAGTCTATAAGACAGAAAGGTGTTTTTTATGAACGCAGTATTAGAGCAAATCAGCAAAATCGGTATCGTACCGGTTGTAAAAATTGACAACGCAGCAGATGCACTTCCTCTGGCAAAGGCACTTTGCGCAGGTGGACTTCCCTGTGCAGAGGTTACCTTCCGTACCAGCGCAGCAGCAGAAGCTATCAAGATCATGACCGACAACTTCCCCAGCATGTGTGTTGGTGCAGGTACCGTTCTGAACGCAGAGCAGGTTGACGCAGCAGTAGCAGCAGGCGCTAAGTTCATCGTAAGCCCCGGCTTAAATCCCAGAACCGTTAAGTATTGTGTAGAGAAGAATATCCCTATCACTCCCGGTACTTCCAGCCCCAGCGACATCGAGCAGGCTATCGAGCTTGGCCTGGATGTAGTTAAGTTCTTCCCTGCTGAGCAGTCCGGCGGTCTGGCTAAGATCAAGGCTATGGCAGCTCCTTATGTAAACATGAAGTTCATGCCTACCGGTGGCGTAAACGCTAAGAACCTGACTTCTTACCTTGACTTCCCCAAGATCATCGCTTGCGGTGGTTCCTGGATGGTTCCCGGTGACCTGATCAATGCCGGTGAGTGGGACAAGATCGAGCAGCTGACCAGAGAAGCAGTACAGACCATGCTGGGCTTCGAACTGGCTCATGTTGGTGTCAATGCAGAGAACGAGGAAGAGGCTGTTAAGGCTGCGAACCGTTTCGCATTCATCTTCGGTATGCCCGCTAAGGTTGGCAACAGCTCCGTATTCGCAGGCTCTGCTCTGGAAGTTATGAAGACTCCTTACCTGGGCAAGAACGGCCACATCGCTGTTAAGACCAACTACATCGAGAGAGCTGTCAACTACCTGAGCACTGTTCTGGGCGTTGAGTTCAACGAAGAGTCCGCTAAGAGAGATGCCAAGGGCAACCTGAAGGCTATCTACCTGAAGGAAGAGATCGGCGGATTTGCAGTTCATCTGGTACAGAAATAAGAATAGGATTCCGAAAACCGGACGGCTCCGTCGACTGCATATTTCAGTCACGGACCCGCTTCCGCTGTAATATAGCGATTACACGGTGGAATGAATAGGATTTAGAATAATCAGGTTGGACGGTTGCGTGTTCCGACACGGACTCTAACCGACCGTCGGTACTTAGATGCTGTATTTTAGTATCTTACGTACCGCTACAGGAGGGCCGAAGCGAGAGCGGGTCCGTGATGGAATATGCAGCCATCCAACCGGAGATAATAGACAATTTTTAGTGAGAAAGGAATATACCAAAATGGCAAAAGTAATTACCATGGGTGAGATCATGCTGAGACTGTCCACCCCCAACAACGAGAAATTTATCCAGGCAGACGAGTTCGATGTAAACTACGGCGGCGGTGAAGCTAACGTAGCAGTATCTCTGGCTAACTACGGTCATGACGCTGAGTTCGTTACCGCGGTTCCTGACAACGAGATCGGTGAGTGCGCAGTAGCAGCTCTGAGAAAGTACAACGTAGAGACCAAGCACATCGCAAGATGCGGTGAGAGACTGGGTATCTACTACCTGGAGAGCGGTTCTTCCATGAGACCTTCCAAGGTTGTATACGATAGAGCACATTCCTCTATCTCCACCGCAACCGAGGCTGATTTCAACTTCGATGAGATCTTCGAAGGCGCTGACTGGTTCCACTTCACCGGTATTACCCCCGCTGTATCCGACGCTGCAGCAGAGCTGACCGAGAAGGCTCTGATCGCTGCTAAGAAGCACGGCGTAAAGGTATCCGTAGACCTGAACTTCCGTAAGAAGCTGTGGAGCTCCGAGAAGGCTCAGAAGGTTATGACCAACCTGATGAAGTACGTTGATGTATGTATCGGTAACGAAGAAGATGCTGAGCTGGTACTTGGCTTCAAACCCGGCGATACCGATGTTACCAGCGGTGAGCTGGAGCTGGCTGGTTACAAGTCCATCTTCGAGCAGATGGTTGACAAGTTCAACTTCGAGTACTGCGTATCCTCTCTGCGTGTAAGCCATTCCGCTTCCGATAACGGTTGGTCTGCTTGCATCTACTCCAGAGATACCAAGGAGTTCTATCACTCCAAAGAGTACAGCATCCATCCCATCGTTGACCGTGTAGGCGGCGGCGACTCCTTCGCAGGCGGCGTGATCTGCGGTATGTTGGATGGCAAGAACTTCAAGGATGCTCTTGAGTACGGCGTAGCTGCATCCGCTCTGAAGCACACCATCCCCGGCGACTTCAACCTGGTATCCAGAAAAGAAGTTGAGACCCTGGCTGGCGGCGATGCTTCCGGACGTGTACAGAGATAATCTTCTGGAAACAGAATAGTGTAAAAATAAAAAAATTCACCTGCGTGGTAACATGCAGGTGAGTTTTTTGTTTTGACATCTTATGATCTGAAGATTTAGCTTTCGCTGTATTTTTCTTCGCAGTATTTGCAGCGGTAGATCTCTTTTTTCTCATCGGAGAGGACGAATACGTGGGGCAGTCCCTGCTCGATGGAAGTGATGCATCTGGGGTTGCGGCATTTGATGACGTTTTTGATTTGTTTGGGAAGTACCAGTTCCTTCTTCTCTACGATCTCACCGTTTTTGATGACGTTGACGGTGATGTTGTGGTCGATGAATGCCAGTACATCTAGATCCAGCATATCGATGTCACATTCTACTTTCAGAATATCCTTTTTGCCCATTTTTCCGCTGCGGGCGTTTTTGATGATAGCAACGGTGCAGTCTAACTTATCCAGCTGAAGGTGCTCATAGATTGAGAGACTTTTTCCGGCTTTGATATGATCGAGGACGAAGCCCTCTTCGATTTTTCCTACATTTAACATAGTAATCTCCATTCTGCAGGCACAGAGTGCTGCGTATGTTAACTTTAATATACGAATTCATAAGATAATTTTGCGGTCAGATGCCGGAAAATTATGCCAGACCCAGCAAAGTCAGGATTAGAGCCATACGGACATAGACACCGAACTGTGCCTGTTTGAAATAGGCGGCTCTGGGGTCGTCATCGATCTCCACGGAGATCTCATTGACTCTGGGAAGAGGATGCAGCACCAGCATATCGGGCTTCGCCAGTTCCATTTTTTCCGGAGTCAGTACATAGAAATCTTTCAGGCGGACGTAATCCTCTTCGTTGAAGAAACGTTCCTTCTGCACACGGGTCATGTATAAGAGATCCAACTTCGGCATCACATCTTCGAGACGGATAACTTCCTGGAAAGGAATGCCTTTCTCGCGGAGCATGTCGGTGACATAGTCGGGGATCTTCAGTTCTTCGGGAGAGATGAAGATGAATTTGATGCCTTTGTAGCGCACCAGTGCGTTGATCAAGGAGTGTACAGTACGACCGAATTTCAGGTCACCGCACAGACCGATGGTAAAATTATTCAGATCGCCGTGGAGGCTGCGGATGGTCTGCAGGTCAGTCAGTGTCTGGGTGGGATGCTGATGTCCACCGTCACCGGCATTGATCACGGGGATCAGGGATTTCTCTGCGGCTACCATGGGAGCACCTTCCTTGGGATGGCGCATAGCGCAGATGTCCGCATAGCAGGAGATGATGCGGATGGTATCGGATACACTTTCTCCTTTAGAAGCAGAAGAAGAAGCCGCATCGGAGAAGCCGATGACTCTGCCGCCTAAACGGGTCATGGCGGATTCAAAGCTTAAGCGTGTGCGGGTGCTGGGCTCATAGAAGCAGGTGGCGAGGATCTTGCCGTCGCATTTGTGGGCGTATTTGGTGGGATCCTTCTCAATGTCGTCTGCCAGAGCGAACAGCTTGTCCAGTTCCTCAACAGAGAAGTCAAGTGGGTTCATCAAGTGTCTCATTTTTTCATTTCCTCGTTTCTGCGCTGCTATTTTCGACACAGTGACCGTACGGAATAGGAGAATCCGTGTTCACTTGTGTATGCGACATCATAAGAATACAGCGCTTTTCTTATGATGCGGGTAGAAACAGGGTCCGCAAAAAGCGGACAGCTCATACCCTGACCAGAAAAAAGTCGAAGAGGAAAAACTCTTCGACTTTAAAATTACTGTTGATAAGATAATAGATCCGTTACGGGTTTCCGCTTGGGAGCAACGGGTGCTTCTGCGGGATAACCGATGGGGATCAGTGCGATCAGGTCCTGATTTTCAGGAATCTCAAGGAGATCAGCAGCTTCCTGCTGATCGAAAATACCCATGATCACGGTGCCAAGGCCCTGCTCGTAAGCAGCCAGGCAAAATGCTTCGCTGGCAACACCGGCATCGAACATCTGCCATGCATCGCCTCTGGCGGTAGTGAAGGAGCCGTCTCTCTCGAAACCGCTTCTGCCCTTTATCACGGTTACTGCAACGACCATGGGAGCGTTCTCCATGATCTTGCCATTACCCGGGAAGGAGGAAGTACATGCTGCCAGTTTCGCTTTCTTTTCGCCTTCCACAGCGATATAACGAACGATTTGAGTATGCTTCCAGCTGGGAGCATAAGAAGCTGTCTCTACGATCTGAGCCAGAAGCTCATGAGATACGGGTTGATCCGTATACTGACGGACACTTCTGCGGCCTGTGATACATTCTTTTGCGGTCATTGTTTATCCTCCTGTATTTTTATATTTGTAACATAATACCATTTCTCCGTAGGAGAATCAAGCAGGAAAAAGTGAAAAATATAGAAAATTTGTGTGGATATGATAGAAAGGTTTTGCATTCCCGGATAGGATATCATATAATGAGGCAAAGAAAACTATATCGATGAATCCGGTTGTGTAAAAGACGGTTCTACTGTACGTTACAGGTGGCTGTGGAATACCGGACCAGGCAATAAAAGGAGGGCATTATGTCTGTAGAATTTGTGGAAAAGAAGCGCTGGTTATTTTTGGGATTACCTTTTACTTTTACCAGGTATATGATCAAAGAGGATATGATTACTGTGGATACAGGTGTGTTCACCAAGGTAGAGAATGACTGCTATATGTACAAGGTACAGGATGTGGAGCATACGGCAAGTATCTGGGAGAGAATGGTAGGACTTGGCACCATTGTCTGTTATACCGGTGATACCACTCATCCCAAACTGTTGATCGAGCATATCCGCAACTCTAAGCAGATCAAGGAATTTATTTTGAAGGAGTCAGAGGAAGCCAGATTGAAGCGCAGAACCGTGAACATGCTGGATATCGGTTCCGGAGAGATCGGGGATATTGACGATTTACAGTAATATTGAGAAACAAGTATACATGTGTATAAGAGACGGGACCTTCCGGGGTCCTGTTTTTTCGGGAGAAGAGATTTATGGAACTTGATATGACGAAGGGCAGCCCTTCTAAGCTGATTACAAAATTTATCATTCCTATTATCATAGGTAATATTTTCCAGCAGTTATACAGCATGGTGGATACCATTATCGTGGGTCGGTTCGTAGGTGTAGATGCATTGGCGGCAGTAGGAGCCACCGGGTCGGTAAGCTTCCTGATCCTGGGATTTACCCAGGGACTGACCACCGGATTTACTGTGCTGACGGCACAACGCTTCGGAGCCAGGGACCGGGAGGGTATGCGCAAAAGTATCGGAAGCGCAGCCATCCTGTCGGTGATCGTGACAATCGTGATGACGGCAGTCAGTATGGCCAGCATGGACAGTCTGCTTCGGGTGATGAATACTCCGGAAGATATTTTCGATATGACGAAGGAATACATTATGATCATCTGTGCGGGAATTGCCTGCAATGTATTGTATAACCTGTTGTCCAGTATCCTGCGTGCCATCGGCAACAGTGTGGTGCCGTTAGTATTGCTGGTGATCACTTCGGTGACGAATATTGTCCTGGACTATGTACTGATCGTTTACGGTCATATGGGAGTGGGCGGTGCAGCTTATGCGACTATCATTTCTCAGGGATTATCCGGTGTACTGTGTCTGATTTATATTATTAAGAGCGTACCTGCACTGCATATCCGTCCGGAGCATTGCAGACTGGAAAGTCAGTGTGTGAAAAATCAGCTGACCGTGGGAATTCCCATGGCACTGCAGTTTTCCATTACTGCTATCGGTACCATTCTGGTACAGGCAGCACTGAATCTGCTGGGTTCTACCGTGGTGGCATCTTATTCTGTCTCCTGCAAGGTGGAGCAGCTGGTGACACAGCCCTTTGCTGCAATGGGTGTGACTATGGCAACTTACTGTGCGCAGAACCGCGGTATCAATGATCTGGACCGTATCCGGAAGGGCGTGAAAGCTGCCAATATCATGTCCGGTGTCTATGCGGTGCTTGTCTACGGACTGGTATATATAGCGCTTCCTTATATTGTACCGCTGTTCATCTCCGAACAGATTGAGATGGTATGCGGCTATGCCAGAACGTATATTACGATCTGCGGCATGTTCTTCATTCCGCTGGGAATGATATTTATCTTCCGAAATGCGCTACAGGGATGTGGCTTTGGCTTCATGCCCATGATGGGCGGTGTGGTGGAACTGTTGAGCCGTGGTATCGTGGCTTTTGCGGCAGCGTATCTGATGAGTTATGTGGGTGTGTGCTTTGCCAATGCCTCAGCCTGGCTGACCGCAGGTATTTTCCTCTGGATCGCTTATCATTTCCTCATGAAGAAGATGGTGCGGGAAAAAAAGGTTCATGAGGAACGGATGCTGGCAGAAGCAATGCAGTAATGCTGTAAAACGGCTCAGGGCAGGATCTTTTCAAAAAACAGTCCTGCCAGGAACCACCAGGGAGCATAGTCCAGCCGGATGATCCGGTGGATGTGGAAACGGCTTTTGCCGTAATCCCAGGGGCAGAGACCATGCTTCCACAATAGGCGCCCACTGAGATATTCCACGGTGAAGATCATTGCCATATAGAACAGCCCGCGTCTGGGACGACTGATGTGCAGGTGTGCAAATAGCCGTTTGAAGGGTGCAAGCAGGCAGGCGGAGCCGTAGATCGGGAACATCCACAGGGAAGTATTACCGGTAAGACGCAGATCCCTGCGCCGAAGGGAGTGTAGCGCTGTGAACAGGATCTCCATGCACCAGCCACACAGTCCGCACAGGAGAAAGCTCCTGCCGAAGGTTTTAAAAGAGTTTGCGATGGATTTTGTCATTTTCATGGACATAGTATATGAAATTTTCAACGTATGATACGGGAGAGATTGCTATGAACTATCAGGAAGCAATGGAATATATGGAAAAAGTGGGAACTTACGGCATCGTTCCGGGGCTGGACAGCATCCGGGAACTGTGCAGGAGACTGGGAAATCCGCAGGATGAATTAAAATTTGTGCATATTGCGGGAACCAACGGAAAAGGATCCACACTTGCCTACATTTCCAGCATCTTACAGGCTGCCGGATACCGTGTGGGAAAATATATATCACCCGTTATTATTGAATATTGTGAAAAAATCCAGATCGGAAAGCAGAAGATCACGCATAAGGATCTGTGTGAAGGACTGGAGATCATAAAAAAACATTGTGATGCTATGGTAAGTGACGGCTTCCATCATCCGACGCCTTTTGAGATTGAGACGGCGTTGGCTTTTTGGTATTTCCGGGAAAAACAGTGTGATATCGTCGTACTGGAGACCGGTATGGGCGGCAGGGAGGATGCTACAAATCTGATCACGACCACGCAGGTGGCGGTACTGGCTTCCATCGGTATGGATCATATGAAATTCTTAGGTAACAGTCTGGAGGAGATTGCAGCACACAAGACCGGAATCTGTAAGCCGGGATGTCAGGTGGTCTCCATGCGGCAAAAAGAAGCGGCACAAAAGGTTGTGGAGCAGACGGCGGCAGCGCTTGGCTGTATACTGACCATCGCAGATGCGGCAAATGCAAAACATGTGAAATACGGACTGAAAAAGCAGACCTTCGATTATGGAAATTATAAAAAGCTGGAGATCACCCTTGCGGGGAAATTCCAGGTGGAAAATGCTGTGCTGGCGCTGGAAGCGGTGCAGGCTCTGGAAAAATGCGGTTACGAGATCAAAGAGACTGCCATTCGAAAAGGCCTAAAGGAGACTGGCTGGAACGGACGGTTGCAAATACTGGAAGAACACCCGTTATTTATAGTAGACGGTGCACATAACGAGGATGCAGCCGCAAAACTTGCGGATTCCATAGAATTCTATTTTACAAATAAAAGAATTATCTATATAATGGGAATGTTAAAGGATAAGGAAGTGGACCGCGTGATCGCACTGACAGAGAAGTATGCGGATCAGATTCTCACGGTGACACCTCCGAACAATCCCAGAGCCATGCATGCCTATGATCTGGCAACAGAGGTGGCAAAGGTACACCCCAATGTGACGGCGGTGGACAGCCTGGAAGAGGCAGTGGAGCTTAGTCACCTGCTGGCAGGACGGGATGATGTGATATTGTGCTTCGGTTCTCTCTCTTATCTGGGAAGAATCCTGAAGCTCATGGAGAAGAGACAGACAGCAGGAAATAAACGGAAAGCGAAGCGGTGAAAATGGTAGATCAGAAGAAAGTACAGGAAGCAATAAAGCTTTTACTGGAAGGAATCGGGGAAGATACCGATAGAGAAGGACTGAAGGAGACACCGGAGCGGATCGGCAGGATGTATGAAGAAATCTGCGGTGGTATGGATCAGGATGCGGGAGAACATCTGTCGAAGGTCTTCTCCGTAGACAATAACGAGATGGTACTGGAGAAGGATATTACCTTCTATTCTATGTGTGAGCATCATCTGATGCCTTTTTACGGCAAAGCTCATGTTGCGTATATCCCCGATGGCAAGGTTGTGGGTCTGAGTAAGCTTGCCAGGACTGTGGAGGTATATGCCAGAAGATTACAGATCCAGGAGCGCATGACGGCACAGATCGCCGATGATATCATGAAATATCTGGCGCCTCAGGGAGTTATGGTAATGTTGGAAGCGGAGCATATGTGCATGACCATGCGCGGGATCAAAAAGCCCGGCAGTCGGACCGTTACCATGGTGACAAGGGGAGTCTTTGCGGAGAATAAGGAATTGCAGGACAGATTTTTACAGTTGGTGAACCGGTAGAGATTACGGATGCGGAAGAAAGCTGCTAAGCGAACGGGATGAAATGATGGAGACTCCGATGGATAGAATTGATAAAATATTAAATCACGATTTGTTTTTATATCATTTAGGACGAAACAATGCGGCAGAAGCAGACAGACGCTTCTGCCGTCATAGTATGGTGCATTTTCTGGATGTAGCCAGGATCGGTACGATCATAGCGCTGGAGGAAGGGCTTAAGATCAACCGGGAATGGATCTATGCGGCGGCACTGCTCCACGATTGTGGGAAACATGAACAGTACGAGAATGGCATTCTGCATGAGCAGGCCAGTGCACGGATCGCACCGGAGATTCTGAAGGCGTGTGGATTCAACGATGAAGAAACGGGTGTTATTGTAACGGCGATCTCCAGACACCGGGATCCTGAGGCGGCGAAGGAGAAGAATCTAAATGGCATCCTGTATCGGGCGGATAAGGCAAGCCGTGCCTGCTTTGCGTGCGATGCGGAGAAGGATTGCAACTGGAAAGACGGCAAGAAGAACCTGACAATTAAGTATTGATTGGTGTTGGGAACATCATAAATAATATTTAGAAACGTGGGGAGAAGACAAATGAAGATTGGCAACAGAGAATTTCAGACTAAGGGACATACTTATGTAATGGGAATCCTGAATGTGACCCCGGATTCTTTTTCCGACGGAGGAAAGTGGAATGACAGAGACCGGGCATTGAAGCATGTGGAAGAAATGATCGTTGAGGGGATGGATATTGTGGATATCGGCGGAGAATCCACCAGACTGGGTTATACCCTGTTATCTGATGAGGAGGAGATTGCCAGAGTCGTACCGATGATCGAGGCGGTGAAGGCAAATTTTGACATTCCCATTTCCCTGGACACCTACAAAAGCGGTGTGGCAGAGGCGGGAATCCGTGCAGGAGCAGATCTCATCAATGATATCTGGGGACTGAAATATGATAACCGTATGGCAGAGGTCATTGCGAAGAGCGGTCTGCCCTGCTGTCTGATGCATAACCGTAAGGAAGCGGATTATCGGGATTTCATGCAGGATGTGGCAGCGGATCTGGCGGACACGATCCATTTGGCGGAAGCGGCAGGCATCGCGGATGAGAAGATCATCTTAGACCCCGGGGTGGGCTTCGGCAAGACCTATGAGAACAATCTGGAGATCATCAACTGTCTGGAAGAACTGAATATGTTCGGTTATCCGTTGCTTTTAGGATGCAGCCGCAAATCCGTGATCGGACTGACACTGGATCTGCCGGTGACAGAGAGAGTAGAGGGGACGCTTGTGACCACCATGTTCGGTGTGCAGAAGGGATGCATGTTCGTCCGTGTGCATGATGTGAAGGAAAATGTTCGCACCATTAAAATGTGTGAAGCCATTTTAAACAGCAGTAACTGATATTTTGCGAAGAAGCGTTGGGAAAGGCGGAGTCGGCAAATGAAAAAAGGCACTTATGAGGACCAGATCCGTATCGAAGAATTGGAAGTATACGCGCATCACGGCGTATATCCGGAAGAAAATGAAAAAGGACAGCATTTTTATGTGAATGCCACGTTATATACGAATACCCGTCCGGCAGGACTGGCGGATGACTTAAGTCTCTCCACCAATTACGGAGAGGTCTGTCAGTTTATCACGGAGTTCATGCAGCAGCATACTTTTCAACTGATCGAAACGGTGGCGGAGCGGACTGCTTACGAAGTATTACAGCATTTTCCACTGGTACAGGGACTGGATCTGGAGATCCGCAAGCCCGAGGCTCCGATCTCATTACCCTTTGGCAGTGTATCTGTGGCGATTCACAGGGAATGGCATGAAGCCTATATTGCCGTGGGTTCCAATATGGGAGACAGCAGAGAGCATATCGCGCAGGCTTTGGGACAGCTTCAGAAGAACAAAGACATCAGGGTGGAAAAGGTGTCGGAGCTGTTGGAGACATTGCCTTATGGCGTCGTAGAGCAGGATAATTTCGTAAATGGAATGTTTGAGATCCGAACGTTGCTTGCACCGGAAGAATTATTACAGGAGCTGCACCGTATTGAGCAGATGGAAGGAAGAGAACGTAAGATTCACTGGGGGCCCCGGACTCTGGATCTGGATATTATCTTCTATGATGATCTGGTGTATGCTTCCGAGGATCTGGTGATCCCACATATCGATATGGAGAATCGTTATTTTGTACTGAAGCCTTTGAGTGAGCTGGCACCGAATTTCCGTCATCCCATTACGCACAAGACCGTAACACAGATGTTGTCGGAGCTTCCTGTGGATCTTACGGAAGGAAACGAAGCGTAAAACGGGCACAGAGACCGATGAACAGACCGGTCACCAGACCGCTTAACAGTAAAAACGGCAGATAGACCAGCACAGCGGGAACAGAAGTCAGTAAAAACGCAACACCGATCTGCCCCAGATTATGAAAAACAGCTCCGGTCATACTTGCAAGGAACAGATAATGTCCATGCAACAGCCGTTGCACAAATACCATTGCCAGAAGGCACAGGAGACCGCCGGAGAGACTGTACAGGAGACTGATGACCTGACCGAAGAACAGGGTCGCTAAAAGAATCCGCACCAGAAGCACGAAAAAAGCATCTTTTGCGGAATATTTCCATAGAACAACAAGTGTTATTATATTGGCAAGCCCCAGCTTAATGCCGGGGATCGGAACAATGGGGGGCAGAGCACTTTCCACGGCATACAGCGCCAGCGCAATGGCAGAGAGCAGGGAAAGCGTCGTTAGTTTTTTGGTAGCTAAGGGTGGTTTCATAATCATCTCCGTATCATCTCCGTGTTTTTGCAATTCATAAACGCGGTGCAGGCAAAAGGATCTTCTATCAATAGGTCACGCCGTCCGGGACGAGCGTCGTGTCATCCAAACAGACAGCCTCTTCCCTGACCCGGATCACCAGCCGGTTGGGCAGACAGGTGATGGGAAGCAGTGAGGTGCTGATAAATCCCTGATGCACACAGATCTGATCCGGACAATTGGCAGAGATAATGGCGATGCTGCCCGGACGGACGCAGACAGTGTTCGAGGCACCGTTCGCTCCCGGAACTTCAAAGGTATATTTGTCAGTCACTGTGTCCAGACGGATGGTCTCAAGTAATTCACCGCTTTGATAAATGTCAGCATAGAGCGCCTGACCGTTTCCGGTGGAACTGTGGGAGACCGCATAGATCCGGATTCCGCAAAGGATGGCTATTACAAGCAGAACTGCTGCAAGGAGAACTGCTTTTTTTCGATCATTCATGGAAGCATTCATAGGAATAAGGAACTCCTTTCGATGAGAACAGTATAGCAAAAGGAATATAAAAAATGAAGAAGTATTTGAAAATGCCGTGGGCGGTGCGTCTGGCAGCGCTTTTTGCAATGATCCCGGCACTTTTTCTGGGAGGCTGCGGACAGCAGACCAAATGCGAAAAAAGCATAGATACCGCCATGGGAACAGTGATCTCCCAGACCGTTTACGTGACCGGAAATTCCCCGACTGCAACGAACGGAAAAACAGATGAAAAGGTAACGGACGTTGTATTGCAGAAACTAAACGACCTGGAACAACAGGAACTTTCCTGGCGGTTGGATAGTGCGGAAGTGGCGAAGATTAATGCAGCCGCCGGAAAGGGACCGATACAGGTCTCCGCCGCGATGGCTGGCTGGCTGAAACGATGCCTGCAGATCTCGGAACAGACAGGTGGGGCTTTCGATGTGAGCATCGGTAAGCTCAGCCGACTGTGGGACATTGATACCTGGGCGGCAGCAGATGACCCGCAGGACTATGAACTTCCGGAGCTGGAGGAAATAGAACAGGCATGCGTTTTGGCAGGCTGGAAGCAGTTGATATTGGAACAGCGGACGAACAGTACAGTGGTGAGTATTCCGGCGGGAATGCAGATAGATCTCGGAGCAGTGGGAAAAGGGGTGGCACTGGATGAGATCCGGAAGATCCTGGAGGAATATCCGGAGGTAAGCGGAGCCGTGATCTCTGTGGGAGGCAGCATTTTAACCTACGGAAATAAGCCGGAGGGCGGCACCTGGCAGATTGCGGTGACAGATCCGCTGGAGCCTTCGCAAAGTGTAGGAGTGCTAACGCTGGATGGCGGGTACTGTGTATCCACTTCTGGAGATTATGAGCGGTACGTGGAAGTGGATGGTGTCAGATATCATCATATACTGGATCCCAGGACCGGTTTCCCCGCACGCAGCGATGTGGCGGGAGTTACCATCGTGACCAAGGACGGATTTTTAAGTGATGCGCTGTCTACCGCCTGCTTTGTATTGGGATCGGAGGAAGGACAGAAGCTCCTGGAAAAATACGATGCAGAAGCATTGTTCATCGACCATGAGGGAACGATTACCATGACAGAGGGACTGCAGCAATATTTCCATTTGTCGAATTCTCAGAAATAGTGTATAGTAAATATAGTCAACCGTAGATAACAGCAGGTGCGGCAGGCATCCGCTGATACAGCAATGATAATGGAGATTACGATGGAAGAGAAGAATAGTTATCTCTCCGCTGATCCGGAGACCATAAGACAGATCGATGAGAAGATGCCGCCGGAAGAGGAACTTCAGGATCTGGCAGAGTTTTTCAAAGTGTTTGGAGATGCAACGAGATTAAAAATTTTGTCGGTACTATTGTGCTCTGAGATGTGTGTGTATGATATTGCAACGCTGCTGGGCATGTCTCAGTCTGCTATTTCTCATCAGCTGCGGGTATTGAAGCAGATGGATCTGGTGAAAAACCGCAGAGATGGCAAGACGATTTTTTATGCGTTGGCAGATGACCATATCATCACGATCCTGAATCAGGGTCTGAATCATATCGAAGAAGGCTGAAAATAATTTGCAACAGGAACGAAAAATAAGAGCCGCAGGCGGAATGTCTGCGGCTCTTGCTGCCTGTCATTATTTTTTCAATGCATCCAGTGCTGCCTGTCTGGCTGCATCAAATCCGCTGTAGCTCTGACTGCCCAAAGGGGAGTGATACCAGGTGGAAGTCTCTCCGAACATCTGGAAATAAACATACTGGGAAGTCATATGGATGGCAGTATAATTGCCCTCTGCAATGACCCAGGAATCACTGCCATCATCCCGCATGCATTTCAGGCATGCCTCTCCGCCGTTCACCTGATAGTATACATAGCCGTATCCTACATTGAAGCAGTCGGTCCGCTCTTCGGTCAGGACTTCCACCTCATTCCGGGACAAAGAGTAGCGGCAGAGTCTGTAATTATTTTCCACATCCATATAGTAGATATAGTCACCCTGTGCGATAGGGTACCACAGATTGCCGTCCCATAGAGTGGAGATGCTGTCCGTCGAGGTATTCAGCGCATAGAGATAATGATTTTCCTGAGTACCGTTGTAATAGATGGTACCGTTCACGGCACAGGCGGGATTGATCTCGTAATCTGCCAGATCCGTTTTGCCGGATTTGTCGATGCCCATGCGGTAAAATAAAGGTCCGTTATCGCCTGAGGTCATGATGTAGAGGTTACTTCCCACCAACTGGGCGGAAACGATGGGATCTCTGGTAAGTCCGGTCACATCCGTACCGTTTAATTTACAGCGGTTAAAGGAACGAACGGTACGCAGGGCACCGATACCGGCATCCCCGGAAGCTCCGGTCTGGTAGTAGTAAAGATATTTTCCCCCGGCCAGAATATTTTTTGCGGAAGCATTGCCCAGTTTTTTGATATTCTGCTCCGAAGGATCCATGGAGTACAAGGTGTTGCTGTCGTAAGCATTGGCAAAATAAACTTTTCCGTCGTACTCACAGAAGTAACCGGAATTGTTCAGATTGCCCGCGGTATTGCCTACCGTCTCCGGGGGATTGTCGGGGATCCGGTCGCCCACGATGGCAAGTGCGCCAACGATGATCATGAACAGAAGAAAAGGAATTAAAATGAACAAGGCTTTTTTATCTTTCATGTGTTAACCTTCTTTCCAACAAAATGGAATGTAAAGTTTGTGTAATATCTAATATTATACCGTGCTTCTTGCTTGCGAACAAGGAAAAAGTGAGATAGAATGTAACTATTCAGAGCCAATGGGCGAAGTAACCACTATGAGCAAATAACATGCAAGCATGTTATTCAGAAAAGCCTCGCAGAAGCGGTTTTGCGAATGGGGTTCTGAATAGTTACGTTTGGAATCAGCGGATTCCGAATGCTTGAGAATTGCGATAGCTGCTTCGCAGCGGAGCAATTCGTAGATATCAGTTAAGTTAAGGAGAACAGCATGGATTTATCACAGTTAAGACAACAGATCGACACCATTGACAGACAGATCGTAAATCTCTATGAGGAGCGCATGGATGTCAGCAGACAGGTGGCGGAATATAAAATAGAGACGGGGAAAAAAGTATTCGACAAGCAGCGTGAGCAGGAGAAGATCGCCGGTGTCAAGGCACTGACCCACAACGATTTCAACAGCCACGGAGTGGAAGAACTGTTTGAACAGATCATGTCCATGAGCCGGAAGCTTCAGTACCAGCTGTTAGCCGCCCACGGAAGTGAGGGAAGGCTTCCTTTTATCGGCGTGGAAGAACTGGAAACCGACTGCGCCAGAGTGGTCTACCAGGGAGCGGAGGGATCTTATTCCCAGGCTGCCATGCACAGATTTTTCGGGGAAAATGTCAATGCCTTCCATGTGGAAACTTTCCGGGATGCCATGAGTGCTATTGATGAAGGCAGCGCGGATTTCGCGGTACTTCCCATTGAGAATTCCACCGCCGGAATCGTGAATGAGATCTATGATCTGCTGGTAGAATTCGAGAATTATATCGTAGGAGAGCAGGTCATTCCCATCGAGCATTGTCTGCTGGCACTGCCCGGGACGAAGATGGAAGAGATCAAAAGAGTCTATTCCCATCCCCAGTCCCTGATGCAGAGTGCCAGATATCTGGCGGAGCATGACTGGCAGCAGATCAGTATGCAGAACAACGCTTTCGCAGCGTTAAAAGTAGCGAAGGAAAAGGATAAAACCCAGGCAGCCATCGCCAGCGAATATGCGGGAGAGACCTACGGACTGGAAATTCTGAAAAAAGGGATCAATGATTCCGACAGCAATTCCACCCGTTTCATCATTGTGACAAACCAGAAGATCTTCCGTAAAAATGCCAACAAGATCAGCCTGTGCCTGGAGATTCCCCACGAGAGCGGATCCCTGTATCACATTCTGTCCCATTTTATTTACAACAATCTAAACATGACCAAGATCGAGAGCCGCCCCATTCCCGACCGGAACTGGGAGTATCGTTTCTTCATCGATTTTGAGGGGAACCTTGCGGACAGCGCAGTGAAAAACGCACTGCGGGGACTTCGGGAAGAAGCCCGCAGCATGAAGATCCTGGGCAATTACTAAGTATTACGAATACAAGCATCCGACGACCATTCGATAATCGTTACATGGCTCTGAACAGTTAAAACATAAGACAAGAAGGTTAGACATATGAGAGAAAAAGAACTGATCGTATATCGTGATTTTGAGGATGGGGAACTGCTGTATGACATGGCATTTCTCATGTCCCATTACGATGATGAATATTACAATACAGAGGACATGGCGGCACTGTTTTACGAGTGTATCCATGACCTGATCGACCTGGCGGGTAATTACGGATTTCATGGGAATCTGTGGCACTGTTACCTGGCAAATCTTTTGGTGAACAACGAGAACAGCTACAGTTGCGGATGTGAGATCCGCGGAGAGATTGCCGGCTCCATCAACGATGCGGCGCTGCATGATATCTGCATTTTCAAGGAATTCTATGATTTTGATTTTGCTCCCATGATGGAGATACTTAAGGTACCGGAATTTTCCTTAATAGAAAATTATGCCAGCAGCATGCAGGAGAGCAAGGTCTATAATAAACGGATCTGCGCCCGGATCTGTGAGCTGGCGGAGAAGTTCTGCGCAGACGGAACCGCAGAAGATATGAAATCCACACTGACCCAGTTCTATAAAGAATACGGTGTCGGTAAATTTGGCCTGCACAAGTCTTTCCGTATCACCCATGATGAGGAAGGAGTACATATCGTTCCGATTTTAAATATTGCCCACGTGAAGCTGGATGATCTGGTAGGCTACGAGCTTCCCAAAAAAAAGCTGGTGGACAACACGGAGGCATTTGTGAATGGAAAAAAGGCCAACAACTGTCTGCTGTTTGGCGATGCAGGCACCGGTAAATCCTCAAGCATCAAAGCGATTGCCAATGAATATTATGACAGGGGACTGCGGATCATTGAAGTCTACAAGCATCAGTTCCAGGATCTGAATGCGGTCATCAGTCAGATCAAGAACCGCAATTATAAATTCATTATTTACATGGATGACCTAAGCTTTGAGGAATTTGAGATCGAGTACAAATACCTCAAGGCAGTCATCGAGGGCGGACTGGAGAAAAAGCCGGAGAATGTTCTGATCTATGCGACATCCAACCGCCGTCATCTCATCCGCGAAAATTACAGTGACAAGGAAGAGACCCGAGAGGATATGCACACCAGTGATACCGTACAGGAGAAGTTGTCGCTGGTATATCGTTTCGGCGTGACTATTTACTTCGGCGCTCCCAATAAAAAGGAATTCCAGAATATCGTAAAGACACTGGCGGAGCGATATCATGTGGAGATGCCGGAAGAGGAGCTTTTACAGGAGGCTAATAAATGGGAACTATCCCACGGCGGATTGTCCGGAAGAAGTGCCCAGCAGTTCATTGATTACCTGTTAGGAAAGTGAGGAACCCTATGAGTGTAAAAACTTTCGCTGCCATCGATGTGGGCAGTTTCGAACTCGCTATGAAAATATTTGATTTTTCGGGGAAAAATACCATGCGGGAGATCGACTGTATCCGTCAGAGAATCGATCTGGGATCGGATACCTATGCCAATGGGAAGATCAGCAATGAAAAAATGGATGATCTGTGCCATACCCTGAAAGAATTCTCACAGATCATGGAAGCTTATAAAGTGATCGCTTATAAGGCATACGGCACCAGTGCCATCCGTGAGACGGAGAATACCCTGATCCTGCAGGATCAGATTGAGCAGCGTACCGGCATCCGGGTAGAGATCTTAAGCAACTCCGAGCAGAGATTCCTGGATTACAAGTCGATTGCCTCCAAAGGGGAGACGTTCCGCAGGATCATCGAGGAGAAGACGGCGATTTTGGACATTGGAGGCGGAAGTATTCAGATCTCCCTGTTTGACAAGGATACTCTGGTATCGACCCAGAACTTACGCCTTGGTGTATTACGTTTACAGGAGCTGTTGAATCATCTGAATGCGGGCAGTACCCAGATGGAGCAGCTGGTGGACGAACTGGCTACGGCACAGCTGGATGATTATAAAAAGCTGTATCTTAAGGATCGTGAGATCAAAAATATCATTATCGTGGATGATTATCTGTCACCCTGGGCAGTGCGGAAGGCACATGAGCGGGGAGACGGAAATGCCATGGTGGACAGTAAGGCGTTTTACCAGCTGATGGAGGCACTTCGGACCAGAGGAACCACGGAGCTTGCAAAGCGGATGGATATTGCGGAGGAAAAAGTCCCTCTTGTGTATATCAGTGCGGTCCTGACCAAACGCATTGCCGAGCTGATGGGAGCGGCGCTGATCTGGGCACCGGGTGTCACATTGTGCGATGGTATCGCTTATGAATATGCGGAGCAGAATAAATTACTCCGGGGAGAGCATGATTTTGCGGAGGATATTATCGCCTGCGCAATGAATATCAGCAAACGCTACAACGGTAGTACCAGGAGAGCGGATACCCTGGAACATATCACCACCACGATTTTTGACAGTATGAAAAAAGTCCACGGCATGGGCCAGAGAGAGCGTTTGTATCTGCGCCTGGCTGCAATCTTGCATGACTGTGGAAAATATATCAGCATGATCAACATCGGAGAAGCGTCCTATGATATTATCATGGCGACGGAGATGATCGGACTTTCCCATATGGAGCGTGAGATCGTAGCTAATGTGGTGCGTTTTAATCACAGTAATTTCGTGTATTATGGGCAGGCACAGGATCGTCCCCAGGGACTGGATAAGGAGAGCTATTTAACGGTAGCGAAACTGACAGCTATATTGCGACTGGCAAACAGTCTGGACCGCAGCCACAAACAGAAAATGAAGGGTGTGAAGGCCGTACTGCAGGATAACGAACTGATCCTGAAAATAGATAGCCAGGAAGATATTACTCTGGAAAGAGGATTCTTCCAGACGAACACAGAATTTTTCAAAGAAGTATACAGCATCACACCGGTGATCCGGCAGAAGAAGAAATTTTAAGGGAGGCAGCAGGACGATATGGAAATCAATTTCAGTGATCCCAAGTATTATACCAACCGGGAACTCAGCTGGGTGCTTTTTGACCACAGAGTATTGAATGAAGCCAGGGATAAAAACATCCCTCTGTTTGAACGGTTGAAATTTTTAAGTATTACAGCATCTAACCTGGATGAATTTTTCATGATCCGGGTGGCATCCTTAAAGGATATGGAAAATGCAGGCTATACCAAAAAGGATATTGCCGGCATGACTCCCACAGAGCAGCTAAAAGCGCTGCATGTGGCGATCCATGAACTGGTGGATCTGCAATATTCCACTTATAACCGTTCCTTACTCCCTCTTTTGGAGAAAAACGGTCTGCATATCATCAGAGAGCATGAACAGCTGACAGCGGAGGAAGCTGTGTATGTGGATCAGTATTTTCAGGAAAATGTGTATCCCGTATTGACCCCCATGGCAGTGGATTCTTCCAGACCGTTTCCTCTGATCCGCAACAAGTCTCTGAACATCGGAGCCATGGTGCGGAAGAAAAACAGCGACGAGGAACTGGAATTCGCCACCGTACAGGTACCCAGCGTCTTAAGCCGTGTAGTGCGGATCCCGTCCAAGGGCAAGACCTGCAAGATCATTCTGTTAGAAGAGATCATCGAAAGGAACATGGATAAACTGTTCCTGAATTATGATATTGTCTGTGCCCATCCTTTCCGGATCATGCGTAATGCGGACTTAAGCATTGACGAGGATGAGGCAGCAGATCTGTTAAAAGAGATCGAGAAGCAGTTAAAGAAGCGTCAGTGGGGCGAAGCCATCCGCCTGGAAGTGGAAAGCGGTATGGATAAACGGTTGCTGAAGATCATTAAAAAGGAACTCAACATTGAGACACAGAATATTTATGAGATCGACGGCCCCTTAGATCTGACGGTACTGATGAAAATCTACGGATTGGATGGTTTTGACCATTTAAAGACGCCGAAGTATGAACCTCAGCAGTCGCCGGCACTTCCCACAGGCTGTAATATTTTCGAGGAGATCCGCAAGGGTGATATTCTGTTACATCATCCGTTCCAGAGTTTTACGCCGGTGGTGGATTTCATCCGTCAGGCGGCGAGAGACCCGGAAGTACTGGCCATCAAGCAGACGTTGTATCGTGTCAGCGGCAATTCTCCGATCATAGCGGCACTGGCACAGGCGGCGGAGAACGGTAAGCAGGTTACGGTTCTGGTGGAACTGAAAGCCCGTTTCGATGAAGAGAACAATATTGTCTGGGCGAGAATGCTGGAAAAGGCAGGCTGCCACGTTATTTACGGACTGGTGGGATTAAAGACCCATTCCAAGATCACACTTGTAGTTCGCAGAGAAGAGGACGGCATCCGCAGATACGTGCATCTGGGTACCGGTAACTATAATGATGCTACGGCAAAGCTGTATACGGATGTGGGAATGTTGACCTGTGCGGAACGCATCGGAGAGGATGCCACGGCAGTGTTCAACATGCTGTCCGGTTATTCTGAGCCGTTGTTCTGGAACAAACTGGCATTGGCACCATTATGGCTGAAGGATAAGTTCCTGCATCTGATCGAGCGGGAGAAAAATTATGCGCTGGAGGGCAAGAATGCCCATATCATTGCGAAAATGAACTCTCTCTGCGACAAGGATATTATCCGTGCTCTGTATGAGGCAAGTGCGGCAGGCGTGAAGATCGAACTGATCGTTCGAGGTATCTGCTGCCTGAAGGTGGGTATCCCGGGTGTCAGCGAGAATATCAGTGTCCGCTCCATCGTCGGTAATTTCCTGGAGCACAGCCGCATTTTCTATTTTGCAAATGATGATCATTATGAGATCTACTGTGGAAGTGCCGACTGGATGCCCCGTAATCTGGAGCGTCGTGTGGAGATCCTCTTCCCGGTAGATCGCCCGGAGCTGAAGGAGGAATTGCTACATATCCTGAACAGTCAGCTGAAGGATAATGTGAAGGCTTCGATTTTACAGCCGGATGGCAGCTATGAGAAGCAGGACAAGAGAGGAAAGCAGCTGTTCAACTCTCAGGATGCTTTCTGCTTGGAGGCCATTCAAAAAGCAAAGGAGGCTGCGGGAGAGCCTGCCATCGAAAGCAGAACTTTTATCCCAGAGACACATCATGAATAAGAAGATCATACTGGCATCTGCCTCCCCCAGGAGGCGGGAGCTTCTGACACAGATCGGACTGGATTTCGATGTAGTGGTCAGCGAGACCGAGGAAAAGATCACATCCACAGAGCCTGCAAAAGTGGTGGAAGAACTGTCAGCGCAGAAGGCGGAAGCTGTGTGGGAGAAGTTTGCGGTAAGTGGTGTCTGTGAACCGGAACAGAAAAGTGGAGAAACTACTATGACAGACACCCTAGTGCTGGGAGCCGATACCGTGGTCGCCTGCGACGGTAAGATCCTGGGTAAGCCTGCGGATACGGAAGCTGCGGCAGCCATGCTTACTATGCTGCAGGGCAGAGGACATGAGGTATACACAGGCGTGACGATCCTCTATGAGGAAAACGGTGAGAGGAAGACGCTGACTTTCCATGAGAAGACCACAGTGCATTTTTATCCTATGACCGATGCACAGATCCGGGAATATGTGGCTACCGGGGATCCGATGGACAAGGCGGGCTCCTACGGTATCCAGGGATTCTGCGCCAGATACATCCGCGGTATCGAGGGCGATTACAATAATGTGGTAGGGCTTCCCGTGGGAAGAGTCTATCAGGAACTGCATGAATTGAGATTAGTGTAGGAGAACAGAATGAAGAAAGCAGTAATTTTTGATCTGGATGGAACCTTATCCGATTCTATCATGAGCATGAAATACAGCGGAGACAAGACCATGGCGGAATTTGGCTATGGACCCTTCTCTGTACAGGATTATAAATATTTTGTGGGAGACGGTGCCGCCAATCTGGTAAAGCGGGCACTGATCAAGGGTGGCGATACGGAACTTACCCATTTTGAGGCAGCTTATGCCAGATACAGGGAGATCTTCCAGGCGAACTGTATGTATCAGGTGAAGCCCTATGAAGGAATCCCCAAGCTGCTGGAAGAGTTGAAGAAACGTGGTATGAAGATCGCGGTACTTTCCAACAAGCCCCACCATGCCACCTTGGATGTCATTGAGAGCCTGTTTGGCAAGGACTATTTTGATGTGGTGCAGGGACAGGTGGACGGCGTGCCCATTAAACCCGATCCCGCCGGAGTCTTCCGCATCTTAGACCAGTTCGGTCTCACCGCAGACGAAGTACTCTACATGGGAGATACCGCCACCGACATGAAGACCGGCAAGGCGGCAGGCGCCTTCACCGTAGGTGTCCTCTGGGGCTTCCGTGACCGTGCGGAATTGGAAGAAGGCCACGCGGACGCTATTATCGCCCATCCGCTGGAACTGCTGAAGTATTGCGAATAATTGAGAGTTACGAAAGCATAGCCACGCATAGGCAAAATAAGAACCGTGATTGGGAGCTTGCTCACAAATCACGGTTTTT
>SAMEA3663023__coassemble_601_pt1 | contig 73641 bp, 62 predicted proteins | sample SAMEA3663023__metabat2_low_PE_007 | metagenome-assembled genome bin SAMEA3663023 (sample SAMEA3663023) | pig gut metagenome | biome: pig gut; feature: pig-associated habitat; material: faeces | place: France | collected 2012 | reverse complement strand
CAGTTGGTTAGAGCAACCGGCTCATAACCGGTCGGTCCTGGGTTCGAGTCCCCGAAGGTCCACTGAAAGCAGTTCCATTTCATAAGATAAATAATAAATATGGCCCAGTGGCTCAGTTGGTTAGAGCGTCGCCCTGTCACGGCGAAGGTCGTCGGTTCGAGTCCGATCTGGGTCGTTAAAGGATTAGTTAATCCTTGTGGGGTCTTAGCTCAGCTGGGAGAGCATCTGCCTTACAAGCAGAGGGTCATAGGTTCGAGCCCTATAGGTCCCATTTTTATGTTTTAAATGAAGGAAAACGTCTTTATGCGTATGCATAGAGGCGTTTTTTGTGTATACGATGAGCCAAGTACAGATTTGTGCTTGCACAAGAATCTGTATTTGGAGGAAAATAACGGTTTTGGAATTATTTGTATTTATGACACATTGACGAAAAACGAAAGAATAGCTATGATGGAGTAATACAAGTACCGGGAAGGTGGGGAAAATAATGGAGCAGCGCATTTTGCAATATCGAAAACAGATAGATGAATGGCTGACAGAAATGGAGCAGAACGTGCAGACATTGTCACAGCACGGTGAATACGCAACGCAAGCTGTACAGAGGCAGACGCATACACAGAAAACTGACATAAAGAAAACGGATACCGAGGAACAGACCATGCAGGAAATGGTTCAGGACAAGCTTAAGGAGCATCTTGTGCAGGTGGGATTTTTCCAGCATGAGCGCCTGATCCATCTGATCGTTACGGTGACTTTTGCGTTGTTAGAGATGCTGGCGATTGTCTTAAGTGTAATTTCGGACAGTCTTTTCAACTTATTACTCCCCATAGTGATCCTGATTCTGCTGATCCCATATATCCGCCACTACTACATCCTGGAGAACGAAGTGCAAAAAATGTATGTGCAGTACGACCGGATGCGGAGACTGCAACAGACAGCAGCCGGGAGCAAAATCGAAAAACCAGAGAGATAACAGAAACAATACAGTGAAAATAAACAAACGAAAAAGATAAGGGCAAAGTTATGAGGACTTCGTATAGTAAAAAACATAAAGCAGGAATATCTGTTCTGTCCGGACTGACTGTGGCGCTCCTGTTACTTACTGGCTGCAGCAAGTCCGAAGAGACGGTCTATCAGATCCCGGAGGACAGAAAACTGATCGTCTATACCGCTCACAAAGCAGATGTATACGAACCGATCATCAAGGAATTTGAGGAACGTACAGGGATTTTTGTAGAGCTCAAAGCAGGAGATACTTTGGCACTTTTTGATGAATTACAACAGGATGCACCCGGTACCTTTGATGTCATGTTCGGTGGCGGTATTGAGAATTTTGAGGAGTGCAGAGACTATCTGGAACCTTATAAAGTCAGCGAAATAGATCAAATTGCGGAACAGTATCGCACGGAGGGAGATGCCTATACGCCCTTTTCTGTGCTGCCGACTGTATTTATCTATAACAATAAACTGGTCTATCCCGTAGCGGCTCCCAGAAGCTGGGAGGAATTGCAGACCGATCGTTGGAAGGGAAAGATCGCGTTCGCAGATCCCACGAAATCCGGCAGTAGTTATACAGCACTCTGTACGATGCTTCAGGTATCGGATCAGGATGCGCAGAAGACGCTGGAGGATTTTACCGGTGCATTGGACGGTTACCTGTCACCCTCATCTGTGGCAGTACTGGAGGAAGTCAATGCCGGAACCAGGCTGGTAGGTATTACCACGGAGGGAATGGCGAGACAGAAGATTCTGGAAGGGGCAGATATTACAGTGATCTACCCCACGGACGGCACCAGTGCCATACCGGACGCTACAGCGATCGTTAAGGGCGCAAAGCATATGGAAAATGCTAAATTATTTCTGGAATTTACCGTCAGTAGTGATGTACAGAGACTGGTGGAGGAAGCCTTTTTCCGGAGAACTGTCCGCAATGATATGGAAGAGTATGAAGCACCGGAGCAGACAAAATTAAAAACGATCGATTATGATATTCATTGGGCTTCTCAGGAAAAGGAAAAAATTCTGAACACATGGGAGACATTACAGGGGAGAACAGATGAAAAAGTGGATTAAAAAGTCGTTTCACAGACAGTTGCTGGTCTGCTTCGGTGTAGTTGCGTTATTGCCGTTATTGCTTTTTGGGGTATCCCTGATCCAGACTATGGAGACCAAGATCAACAGCGATTATGAGAAAAAAGTAACAGAGCAGGCGGAACAGATAGATGCTGGCATATTGGAATTGTTTCAGGAGTTCGAGACGGTAGTGGAGAATATAAATGCTAACACCCGGATCGTGGACCAGATAGGTGAAGATGACACCTGGTCGAAGAGCAAGATTTACCTGCAATTCTATCGGGAAGTGACTGATTACAGAGAATATGCCCAATTTGATCTGTATGATAAAAACGGAAAATGTATTTACACTACAGCACAGGGAAGTGCCAAGACAGATCTGCCGGTATACTGGGGCATTCTGAAAGCAGTCGAGGATAGTAAAGAGACGCTGGTGCTGCGGCGTGCAGATACTAATGACAGCAAGATTTTATTGTATGCAGCGGGTAAACTTATGGGAAAAGACGGTATACCGGAAGGCTATATTGTGATCAGCATGCGCGCAGAAAATTTTGAAAAAGTGCTTCATGATAAGGGAAATGCCAAAGCGGAGGTAGCAATCATGGACCCCTTCTGGAGAACCATTTATGATAATGGTAACCTGCAGGAAGAGCAGATCCGGGAAGAACTCATGGTTGGTCATAAGCTGCTGGGAGTATATCGTGCCGGAGAACTGCTGATCCAGCCGCTGGGAGACAGTGGATTGTATACTGCATTGTCCTGTCCCAGCGTGTTTTCAACAGAAGTATTGAACTCCATGTACAGTGTGTTGATCGTGATGCTGACCATCAGTGTCATTCTGTGTGTTCTGGTGGCTTCCCGGCTGGGTAGAAATATGACCCGTCCTATCGAACGGATGAATACGGCCATGCGTACACTGCAGGAAGGAGACCTTACCGTCAGGATCGTCTCCGACAGAGAGGACGAGCTGGGACAGATGTCCCGGAACTTTAATATCATGGCCAACGAACTGGAGCAAAGCGTGCAGGATAAGGTGGAGAAGCAGAAGGAACTCAATGCTTCCCATATTGCCATGATGCAGGCACAGCTGAATCCTCATTTCCTGTATAACACACTGGACACCATGAAATGGGTGGCGAAGGCCAACCATATCCCGGAGATCGCTACCATGGCGGCGGGACTGGCGAAGATCCTTAGGACCAGTATCTCCAAGAGACAGTTCATCTATCTGAAAGAAGAACTGGAACTGGTGAATTGTTATGTAGATATCCAGAAGATCCGTTTCAATGATAAGTTCTCGTACACCGTGGATCTGCAGGAGGGACTGGAAGAATGCGTGATCCCCAAGCTGATCATACAGCCCATCGTGGAGAACTCGGTACTGCACGGATTAAAGGAGAGTGAAGAAGGAAATATCCTTGTGCGGATCACAGAACAGGAAGATGTCCTGCGTATTGAAGTAACTGATGACGGTTGCGGCGCTCCCGAAGAACGGATAGATGCCATCAATCACAGAAGACAGGAGCAGCTGGTGGGGCATATCGGGGTCTCTAACGTGGATACCATTATCCGGTTGACCTATGGGGAAGAATACGGCATCCATATGGAGAGTCTTACCTCAAACGCCGAAAACCCTACGGACGGACAGCGAACAGAAGAGGAAGGCGAAGTCCACGGTACGAAAGTGACATTACGATTGCCGGTAAGATACGGAGAAGCCTGAGGAACCGATACAGAGCAACGGACAGAGAGGAATTTTTATCGGATAGTGGGGAGTATACAGAAAACGGGAAGAAATAATGGAGGGAGTAATACGATGTACAAAGTGATCGTGATCGATGATGAGATGCTGGTGCGCAGAGGAATCGTGATGGAGACAGACTGGCAGGCACTGAACTGTGTCGTCGTGGCGGAAGCCGGCAATGGGATCGAAGGACTGGAAGCCGTGCGGAAATATCATCCGGATCTGTTGATCTGCGATATCCGTATGCCCAAAATGGACGGCATCGAAATGCTGAAGGAACTGAGGGCAGAAGGCAATGATGTTAGTGTGATCTTTTTAACTGCTTACAGTGAATTCTCCTATGCGCAGAGCGCCCTGAAATTATTGGCCAGTGACTATCTGTTAAAGCCTTTTGGAGACGGGGAACTGGAACAGGCAGTGAACAATGCACTGGAGAAACGTAAGAGGACACAGGAAAAATTGGAAAACAGCAAGGATGAGCCGCTTCCTGAACTGGTCTTAAATAAAGGCGACAAGAGCAAATATGTCATGGCAGCCGTAGACTATATTTCCGCTCATTATGGGGATCCGGAACTGTGTGTGGCAGAGATCGCAGAGCACCTGGGGATCAGTGAAGGACATTTGAGTCATACTTTCAAAAGGGAGACGGATTATACGGTGGCGGCATACATCACCAGAGTTCGTATGCGCACTGCCATGAAACTGTTGAATGACTGCCGGAATAAGGTGTATGAAGTCGCAGAACAGGTAGGCTATCGTGATGTTGCACATTTTTCCAGCAGCTTTAAGAGGATTGTTGGTGTCACTCCCTCCGAATACCAGGATAGAAGCATGTAAAACCACAAAGATGCACAAAAGAAACGACGAAATAACTGAAAAACTATACATAGTATCAGAAATATTAAAATAATAACAGTTTTGCCTTATACAAATTGCTGAATTCCCAACGTATAATAGAATCATCAGAACGGAAGAGGGAAACATCCCATTCCAAGTAAGTGGACCATGAAGGGTTATACAAACTATATGTTTCAAGGGAGGACAGCATATGAAGAAAAGAGTAGTATCGTTACTTATGATCTGTGCACTGAGTGTTGGTATGTTAGCCGGATGCGGCAGCAGCGAGACCCAGAACCAGGCAACTGGAAGCGCAGATAACACACAGACAGCCGGAACCGAGACGGTGGCAGAGACCAAGACCCCGGAGGTAGCCGACGACGCAAATCTTACTGCAACTCAACAGATCATCAAACAGGCAGAAGGAATGACCATGGAGGAACTGGCACAGAAGGCCATCGAAGAATCCAACGGCAAGACCTTTTACGGTGTAGGTAATTCTAGCCGTGGTAAAGCAGCACTTCCTCTGTTCATCGAGTATCTGCAGTCTATTGATCCTTCTTACAGCATGGAATTTGACTGGCAGCAGCCTAAGAACAACAAGATCTTTGAACAGCTGACCGCTGATTCCCTGAAGCCGGAAGGAACCTTCGCAATGACCCTGATCCAGGATGGTAATCAGATCGAATCCAAGATGACACAGACCGGAATACTGGATACGTTCATTCCCAAGGAATGGGCAGAGGCTAACGGAACCACACCAGATGCGGTGGACGGTTATCTGGCATTACAGACGCTGAATAAGGTATTCGAATACAACTGTACCGGAGATAAAGTATATGACAACTGCTGGGACTTCGTAGCGGAAGGAACTCACGCATTGTTCATGGATATTGATTCCGAGGTTGTAGGTAAGAATTTCCTGTACATGCTGACCGAAGACAAATACGCAGCCATGTTAAAGGATGCTTTCAATGCATTACCCGCTGATGAGCAGGCTTACTTCCAGCCCACGATTGATGAGATGGAATCCGAGGCAAATGATTTAGGCTTAGGCGCTGATGGTAAATATGCCCTGGCATGGATCAAGCTCTGGGTAGGCAGCTACAATGCCCAGACCGATGATGGACCTATCTGTAATACGCTGGTATCCGATTCCGCTACCGATCAGTGTGGACTGTTAGTATACAGTAAACTGCGCTCCGTAGAAGAATCCGCAGGTGTATCTGTGAACAATATCAAGGTTGCCGCTTATCAGGATGATTATAAGGGAATCGGCGGATACGGTTACTGCCATTATCTGTTTGTTACCGATAACAGCCCGCTGCCTTGGACTGCATGTGCTTTCATCGCATACATGACCTGTACGGAAAACGGCTTCAGCGCATGGGGCAAAGACATGGGCGGTTATTCCGCTAACCCTGAAGTGGCAAAGGCAATCGAAGCTACCTATCAGCACAGCACCGGCGGTAATGATGAGAACGGTAATGTTGTATACGAGAGCAAGAATGACAGAGGCTTCGACTGGTGGTCTACCGATGGCGAACTGGTGCTGGAAGATCCTGAGTACTGTGCATCCGTATCCTTCACGGTAGGAAGCTGGATCGAGCTGTTACCGAAGTATACTGCTGAGTGATATATGATATAAAAAAGTGACTATTTGTCCTATTAGAATAAGAAAATCTGCTACATCATGCCTGCATGTAAGTAGCAGTTTTCTTATTCGCAGGGGTGGATGGTTTACAGGACCAAAAGCTTGTATTGGGAAGAGAGGTTAACCATGAATCAGAGTGCCACAAAAAAAACAAGCAAGATGGTGATTGTTCTGAACAAGATCAAGACGTATTTCTCCAAGCCACAAAATATCATTCTGCTTCTGTTTGGTATCGTACTTACTTTTACCACAGTGGCGCCGATCGTGGCAATCGTCGAGGATACCTTCAAGATTCATCCGGGCACCATCGATGCACATCTTACCGGAAAAGCAAGCGGATATTCCTTTGCTAACTATGTGGATTTGTTCACCAGTAAACTGGCGAGAACAAATCTGTGGACACCGCTGTTAAATACTGTTCTTTTGGCAGTCTTTACCTGCCTGATCTCCATTCTGTTCGGCGGTTTGTTCGCATTCTTAATTACGAGAACCAATTTAAAATGTAAAAAATATTTAAGCTCCATTTTTATTTTCCCCTACATCATGCCCCAGTGGACACTGGCAGTGGTATGGCAGAATATGTTCAACAGTAATGCAGTCACCGGAACCTCCAACGGACTGCTGGCTTCGCTCTTTCACATTACGATGCCCAAATGGTGGTGCCTGGGGCTGTTCCCCAGTGCAGTAGTATTGGGACTGCATTATGCCCCCTTTGCCTACATCCTGATCGGCGGCATCTTCCGCAACATGGATGCCAATCTGGAGGAAGCAGCGACGATTTTGGATACACCGAAGTGGAAGACCATGTTCCGTATTACTTTACCCATGGTAAAACCGGCGATTCTTTCCACAATCCTGCTGGTATTCGGAAGCGCCATGGGAAGTTATCCCGTACCTCACTACCTGGGACTGACCACTCTGTCCACCAAGTACATCTCCATGAACTCCAAGTATACCGGGGAAGCCAGTATTCTTGCCATCATCATGATGATCTTCGGTGTGGCGATCCTGTTAATGAACCAGATGAGCTTAAAGAGCCGTAAGAATTATACGACGGTTACCGGTAAATCCGGACAGATCTCCAAGATCAACTTAGGAAAAGTCGGGAAATATCTGATCGCGATCATCCTGATCGTCATCACTTTCTTCACCAGTATTTTCCCGATCCTGTCCTTCGCACTGGAGACTTTCCTTCCGAATCCGGGAGATTACAGTTTCCTGTATACCATGGATCCCAGTGCTCTGACCACCAAGTGGTGGCTGACGGATAATAACGGAGCCGGTGCTCTGTACGGACAGCCCGGTATCCTCCACAATCCGCTGATCTGGAGAGCATTCAAGGGAACGATGTTAGTCGCTGTATGTTGTGCTCTGATCGCAGGTACGATCGGCACCCTGATCGGTTATGCAGTATCCAAGAACCGGAGAAGCAAGTGGGCGAATTACGTCAATGGTGTGGCATTCCTGCCGTACCTGATGCCGTCCCTGGCAGTGGGCGCAGCTTTCTTCATCCTGTTCTCCAATGACAAGATCAACCTGTTCAATACTTACACATTGCTGATCATCGCAGGCGTGATCAAGTACATTCCGTTCGCCAGCAGAAGTGCACTGAATTCTATGCTGCAGCTGTCGGGAGAGATCGAGGAAGCGGCCATCATCCAGGATATTCCCTGGTACAAGCGGATGCTGCGGATCATCATTCCGATCCAGAAGTCTTCCATTATCAACGGATATATGCTTCCGTTCATGACCTGTCTGCGAGAGCTGTCCCTGTTCTTACTGTTATGTACGCAGGGCTTTATCCTCTCCACGACACTGGATTATTTCGATGAGATGGGACTGTATGCATTCTCCAGCGCCATTAACCTGATCCTGATCGTAACGATCCTGATCTTTAACACTTTGGTAAATAAACTGACCGGGTCTAGCCTGGATGAAGGTATCGGAGGTAAATAACTATGCCGGAAATCAAATTAACACATGTTACAAAACGTTGGGGAAAATTCTATGCGGTAGATGATCTGAGTCTGGATATGGAGGACAATTCCTTTATCACTCTGCTTGGTCCCTCCGGTTGCGGCAAGACCACTACCTTACGTATGATCGCCGGTCTGGAGACCCCTACCAGCGGGCAGATCAAGATCGGAGACCGGGTGGTATTCGACAGTGAAGCGGGAATCAATGTTCCTGCAAATAAGAGAAAAGTCGGATTCCTGTTCCAAAACTACGCACTGTGGCCGAACATGACGGTATACCAGAACATCTCCTTCGGACTGGGCAATATCAAGGAAGAACTTCCCGTGATCGATGAGGATGCCAAAGCTTTAAAAAGTATGATCAAGGCACTGGAGAATCCGGGAGAGCTGGTAAAACTCATTGAGGAATGTAGAGATAAAAAGGGAAAATTAGACCTGGATATGGTCTACCTGAAGCTGATCGATAATTATACCATTTCTATCTATACTGCAAAGGAGCTGTATAATTACAAACTCCACGAGGCGGCAGACAAAGAAAGTGCATCAAAACAAAAGAAGCAGGAACTGACTGCCAAGCTGGACAGCATCCTGGCAGGTCATAAGGAAAAAGGGGAAGAGCTTAACGAGAAATTCGAAGTCGTATCCGGTGGCAAGGTAGTAACCAAGGTCAGAAAATATTCCAAGGAAGAGATAGACCTGGCGGTACGCAGAGTATCTCGTATCGTTAAGATCGGAATGTTCATGAACCGTTATCCCGCAGAACTGTCCGGTGGACAGCAGCAGAGAGTTGCTATTGCCAGGACACTGGCACCGGAACCCCAGGTACTGTTCATGGATGAGCCACTGTCTAACCTGGATGCGAAACTCCGTCTGGAAATGAGATATGAACTGCAGCGTCTGCATGTAGAGACCGGAAGCACCTTCGTATATGTAACCCATGACCAGATGGAAGCTATGACACTGGCAACGAAGATCTGTCTGATCAACAACGGTGTATTGCAGCAGTATGAAGCACCATTGACTGTGTATAGCAGACCCAACAACCTGTTTGTGGCTGATTTCGTAGGAAATCCTTCCATTAATTTTATCGAAGCCAAGGGTGTGCAGAATGAAAACGGCAGCCTGGATGTGACGATCTTAGACGGTAGAAAGGCAAAGTTTGTTCCGAAAGAACATCTGGATCTGCAGAGATGGTTTGCAGAGAGAGATAAGAACGAAGCCGATGAGGCAGCCCGTCACAAAGAGAAAATGCAGGATAAGAAAGCTGTGGAGAAATCCAATAAGGATGAAGTCTTCAAGTATCATATTGCCAGAGTGAACGAGGACGATTACGCACTGCAGGAAGCTCCCGTGATCACCAACGAGGATTTTGTCATCGGTGTACGTCCCGAAGCCCTGCAATTACACGATGGTGCAGGACTGGACGGCGTGATCTACGGTGCCATGCCCACCGGTATGGAATCCACGATTAAGCTTCGCATCGGTGATTTCCTGTTGACCGGCGTGGTCTTCGGCAATACCGCTTACAAGATCGGTCAGGAAGTGAAGTTCGAGATCGGTGGAGAAGATATTCTGTTATTTGACAGAAAAAGCGGTAAACTGATTGCGGCAGGAAACTTACAGGTATAATTCCTTCCCGTAAAATCAATATTTTTTAGATGATTAAGCGTATCGGAATTGAGAAATGACCGTCTCGATTCCGGTACGCTTTTTATTGTATCCGCCATGGGTTTCGTATATAATAAAGGATAGTAAATACGTGAAAAGGGAGGCGGCAGAATGAAAATCATCCATTGCGCAGACATCCATTTGGATTCCAGAATGAGTGCAAATCTTACCAGAGAAAAAGCCAGAGAGCGTAGGACGGAGCTGTTGACAACCTTTCGGAAAATGGTGGAATACGGGGCTGCCCATGAGGTGGATGCCATTCTCATTGCGGGAGATCTGTTTGATACGAAAAATGTGTCAGCCACCGCGCGGAATGTGGTGAAGGATCTGATCGTGGGGCATCCCGGAATTGAATTTTATTATTTACAGGGCAATCATGATGAAGGCAGCTTTACCGGGGGACTTTCGCAGATTCCGGAGAACCTTCATCTGTTTGACAGCAAATGGACAAGCTTTCCTTTGGGGAAAAAGGTATGCATCACAGGCGTGGAATTGAATCCGGAGAACAGCGGCAGTGTCTATAACACATTGTCTCTGGATGCGGACCTGGTGAATATCGTTGTCCTGCACGGTCAGGAATCGGAATACAGTGCGAAGGACAAGGCGGAGGTCATACATCTGACCGCCCTGAAGAATAAAGGCATTGACTACCTGGCACTGGGACATATCCATGGTTATAAGAAGGAACGTCTGGATGGCCGGGGAGTTTACTGTTATCCCGGTTGTCTGGAAGGGCGTGGATTTGACGAATGCGGAGAACATGGATTTGTAGAGCTTTCCGTGGATGAGGCAGCAGGCACTGTGGAGAGCCGGTTTGTTCCGTTTGCTTCCCGGAATCTCTATACTATTCCGGTGGATATTACCGGCTGTGTGTCCACGATGGAGATTCTGGAACGCATGAAAGAAGAGACCGATGCGGGCAATTATCCAGAGAAAAGTCTGGTAAAATATGAATTGACCGGTAAAGTCGATGTGGAAAGTGAAAAAGAGACGGACTTTTTGCTGCATCAGTTCAGCAGCCGTTTCTATTTTGTGAAGATCAAGGACAGTTCGAAATATCTGGTAGATTATGCTTCCTTCGCAAAAGATGTGTCTTTGAAGGGAGAATTCATCCGCACAGTCATGGGCAGAGAGGATCTGTCGGAAGAAGATAAGGCAGCAGTGATCCATTACGGATTGCAGGCACTTGCCGGAGAGGAGATCCTGGACGCATGAAGCTGATACGGTGTCATATAGAGAATTTTGGAAAATTAAGTGATTTTACCTATGATTTTTCAGAGGGATGCAATACGATCTGTGAGGAGAACGGCTGGGGAAAGAGTACGCTGGCTTCTTTTTTGCGCGTAATGTTGTATGGTTTTCGTAATGAGGGCAAAAGAGATCCGCTGGAAAATGAGAGGAAGAGATATGCGCCTTGGCAGAAGGGAGTATACGGCGGAGAATTACAATTTGAAAGTGACGGAAAAGTGTATTCTGTGCGAAGAATTTTTGGAAATAAAGCGGCGGAGGATGAATTTCAGCTGACGGATGCCCGGACTCATTTACCCAGCAGTGATTTTTCACAGAAGCTGGGAGAGGAGTTGTTTCAGATTGACGGAGGCTCTTTTGAACGGACGATTTTTATCTCCCAGAATGACTGCGAGACCTTTGTCACGGACGGCATCAATGCCAAGATCGGAAATCTGGCGGAGAATACGGATGATATCAATAATTTTGAGACAGCGGACAAGCGGTTGAACGATCTGTTAAACAGCATGTCTCCATCTCGCAAGACCGGATTGCTCCGTCAGAGAAAGGACCGAATTACGGAACTGAAGACGCAGATCCGTAATGGGCAGGAGATACAGAATACGATGGAAAGTATTGATGCCCGGAAAAAGGCGGCAATCGAGGAGAGAGAAAAGCTTTCTGCGGAACTGACAGAACTGCAGGAGAGACAAAAGAAGCTGGGAATTTATAAGGACCAGCAGGCGAAAAAAGAAAAGTACCTGGATCTGAGTGCAAAAATGGCGGAGAGACAGCAGACTTTAAAAGAAGCGGAAAACTATTTTAACGGTGTGATACCAAAAGGGGAAGAATTACGCGAAAAAACAGCCGTCTGCAATCAGGGGATTTCTGTCCGCAAGGCAATGGAAATCTATTGCCTGACAGAGAAAGAACAGGCGCAGTTAAAAGATAATTTTCCCATGGCGGACAATGTCCGGCTGGAAGAAAAATATGCTGAGGCACAAGAACTTGAAAGCCTGGAAAGCGCGACAAGAAAAAATGCCCTGTCAGGGGAAGAGAGCAGACGGTTAGAGGAGCTTTCCGGATATTTTGCGGAAGGAATGCCGCAGGAGGCGGAGATCGACAGTGTAAAAAATGCCTGGACGAACCGCAATGAAGGAAAAAGTCTTCTGCAGGCGAAAGAAATACAGAGGAAAACCCTGCAATCCATACAGGCACAGGAAGATGCCAGATGCTTACGGGAGCAGGAAGAAGCAGGTAAAAGGAAAAAAATACTATTGCTTTTTGGCATTCTTTTATCGCTTGGCGGTTTTGTTGTGATCCTGTTGGGACAGGGATTGATCGGAGGAGTCCTGATCGTACTGGGAATTGCAGCTGTGGCAGCGGCACTGTTGTTTACAGCAGGCAGATCCAAAGTCCAAACGGGAGAAAATACAGAGCTTTCCTATTTGGAACAGGAAATGGAAGAACTTGAGGCACAGGTCCGCATAGAGGAAGGACAGATTGAGGATTTCTGCACTCGTTGGGGACTTCGGGAAGGACTGGAACTGACCTCCTGGCTTGTGGAACTGCAGAATAAGAGAAGAGATTACGAGGCACTTTTGGAGCGGCAGAAGCAGGACGGATCGGATGAAAAGATTGCGAGAATTGCCGCATTGCAGAAAGATTTGCAGCAGTTTTTTGCAGAATACGGAGAAGTACCGGAAACACAAAATTATCTTGCGGCATTGCATGAACTTGCGGGAAAGTGCAGACAGAGACAGCTTTTACAGGAAAAACAAAAGAAATATTTACAGCAAAAACAGAAATACGAAGCGATAGAAGAACAGGTAAAAGACTATCTGATGTCGTTGCAACTGATTCCGGAGGAGCACCCGGAAGAACAGTTGGCCGAACTGGAAAGTCATAGAAAGGATTATGAGAAGGAGCTACAAGAATTATGGAGAAGCGAGCAGGAGATAAGAGCGTTTGAAGTGAAAGAGGACATTCCGGCACTTCTGGCACTGAAGGCACCGGAGGGCGAAGAATCCCTGGAAAGCCTGGCAGACGAAATGCAAGTTCTTTCAGAACGTATGGAAGAATGTTTTCAGACTATCGACAGCTATCAGAAACAACTTTCCGACTTACAGGAATCCTGGGATAATGTAGAGAATATGCAGGAAGAGCTAAAAGCGTTGCAGGAGAAGACAGAGGAAGGATTCAAACAATATGAATTGCTTGGAATGACAAAAAATCTATTGGAACAGGCAAAGAGTTCGTTCACTGCGAAATATACAGAACCTGTCATGCAGGGGTTCCGGAAATATTACAGAATTCTCACGGGAACGGAATGCGAAAATTATCAGATGGATGCCAATACCAGATTACAGGTGATTGAAGGAAATATGCCCAGAGACATCGGATACCTGAGTCTGGGCAACCGTGACCTGATCGGTATCTGTATGAGACTTGCTTTGGTGGAAGCCATGTATGAGGAACAGAAGCCGTTTTTGATTCTGGATGACCCTTTTGTGAATCTGGATGAGAACCGGACCAAGGGAGCAATGCGGTTCCTTACAGAGATCGCGAAAGAGTATCAGGTGATTTATTTTACCTGCCATGGCAGCAGGGAATAAGGGAAGGCTGTAGTTTATATTTGTAGAATCAACCGATTCTGAGAAATCAGACAGTAGAGATAAGAGATATACATAGACTACAAAAGAGAAAGGGGTACTTGTATATGGGAAGAGGTAAAACAGGAAACTTTTGGAAAGCAGCGGCAATTCTTCTGGGGTGTGCATTACTGACAGGCTGCGGAAATACCGGAGAAGTGGACGATTATGCTACAAACATCGGATATGAGGCAAGGGGTAGCAATGGGACTACGCAGGTGGTGCAGTCGGAAAGCGGCAGCATCGTGACAACACAGACCGCAGGGATTCCAAAGGAGAGGATTAAGGTAGGAGTACTGCATCTGTCGGACCCGGCGGAGGGCAGCGGTTATACATATACGCATGATCTGGGAATTCAGGGAATGCAGCAGAATCTGGGATTATCAGATGATCAGATCATCCGCAAGATTAATGTCAATGACAGTGATACGCAGGAGACCAGACAGGCAATTCAGGAATGTATTGATGAAGGATGTAATATCATCTTCACTACCAGTTGGGGATATATGGAAACTACAGCGGAAATGGCGGAAGAATATCCGGACGTGTACTTCTCCCATGGCACCGGCTACCTGAGCAACGGTAAAAATTTCAACAACTATTTCGGCAGAATTTATCAGGCGAGATATTTGAGCGGTATCGTGGCGGGAATGAATACTTCTTCCAATAAAATCGGGTATGTGGCAGCTATGGATTCTTCCAATTCGGAGGTCACCGGCGGTATAGATGCCTTTGCACTCGGCATTTATTCGGTGAATCCGGACGCAAAGGTATACGTAAAGGTGACAAACAGCTGGTACGATCCGGAAGGGGAAAAAGCAGCAGCCCAGACGCTTCTCGACATGGGGTGTGATGTGATTGCACAGCATTGTGATACCGTATATCCCCAGACACTGGCACAGGAAAAAGGTGTGTACAGTATCGGATATAACTCGGATATGAGTAAGGATGCTCCGCAGTCCTGCCTGTGCAGTGTGGTATGGAACTGGAGTGCTTACTATACGGCAGCAGTGCAGAGCGTCATTGACGGCAGTTGGGACGGCAGCAACTATTACGGCGGCATGAATGAAAATCTGGTGAGCATCACGGATATGGCGGATTTCTGTGCGGAAGGAACGAAAGAGAAAGTAGAGGAAGCCAAGAAGCAGATTTTATCCGGAGAAAACGGGGTATTTGACGATGTGATCGAGACCAATACGGGAGAGACTGTGGGCAAAGAAGGAACAACGCTGGATGATGCAACGATCACCGGAGGTATCAACTGGTATTTCAAGACTGTATCTGTGGTAGAATAGGGGGCATTTTCATGAGTATACAAAAAAAGATTCTGTCAATGACCATCGGACCGGTAGTATTGTTGGGACTGTTATCTATCTTTTTTATGCTGACGACGGTACGCAGTTCCATGATGGAGGAAATCGAAGAAGGACTGAAGGGAACTGCTGCGGCAACGCTGGCAGCGTATGACCAGAACACCGGTGACTATATGGAATCCAGTAATGGCGACATCTGGAAAGGCAGCTATAATATCTCGCATTCCGAAAGTCTGGTGGACCGAATCAAAGACAATACCGGAATGGACGTAACCTTTTTCTACGGAGACCGCAGAATCATGACCTCCGCACTGGATAGTAATGGGGATCGTATTCTGAATTCTCCGGCAGGAGAGCGGATTGTGGAGAAGGTCTTACAGAACGGCGAGGAATATTTCAGCAATTCTGTATCGCTGGACGGTGTTATGAATTATGGCTATTTCATGCCGGTCTATCAGAATGGCTCCGATGATGAGATTATTGGTATGGTATTTGTGGGTACCGATAAAGAAAGCAAGGATGCGGTAGTAAATGGAATCATTTTCGGCATCGGTGCAGCAGTATGCGTGGCAATGATCCTGTGCATCGGCGTGGGGCTGAAGCTGGCAACCTCTATCAGCCACAATATCAAGAAGAGTATCAGCATCATGGGTAGGGTCGCAGAGGGGGATCTCACCGTCTGGGTCGATGACAAGATGTTAAAGAGGAAGGACGAGATCGGAGATCTGTCGCGGGTTACAGTAAAGCTAAAGGATACCTTGAAGGGAATATTAAAAGGAATTTCCGAGAATTCTGCGAGTCTGTTGGAGGCTTCCAAGGCTTTGGGAACTGCGGCAGATACTACCAACGGCACCATGAATGAAGTGCAGAACGCTGTAAGTCAGGTGGTGGCAAATTCTACGGAGCAGTCGAAGAATTCCGAAAGTACTTCCGAGAACATGCGGATCATGGGAGAACATATTACAGAGACCTCCACAGAAGTGGATACATTAAACCAAAATGCCGCATCCATGCAGAAGTCCAGTAAGAAGACCGCAGATACGCTCGCACAGCTGTGCCATATCAATGAAGAAGTGGAGCGGATCATCGTAGAAGTAAAAGAACAGACCGACCGCACCAACGTATCGATCCAGAAGATTAATAGCGCGATGGAATTCATCACTTCCATCGCAGAGGAGACAAATCTGTTGAGCCTGAATGCTTCCATCGAAGCGGCGAGAGCCGGAGAGAGCGGAAGAGGCTTCGCAGTCGTAGCGGACCAAATCAAAAAGCTGGCAGAGCAGTCCAACCAGTCCGGTCATGAAATTGAAGAGACCACGAAAGCATTGATGGTAGATTCTGCCCGTGAAATGGAGATCATGCAGCGGATGCAGGAGATCATCAACGAACAGAGTGGAAGCATGCAGGAGACCAGAACAAATGTCTCTGAGGTATTGAAGGAGATTGAGGATTCCATGCAGAGCATTCTGCAGATCAGAGAGAGCACCGGCAGACTGGCCGAGTCCCGTGGAGAAGTCAGGGAGGCTCTGGAGAAGCTTTCACAGATCGCGCATGACAATGTAGACAGCACCCAGCAGACCTATGAGGAGACACAGGAGGTTCTGGATACTTTCCGACAGGTGTATGACAGTGCCGACCAGCTGAAGAGGATTGCTGACGAGCTGGCCGAGAGCATGCAATACTTCAAGATGTGATATAGAAAACTTCTTAATAAAGAAATTTTTTTGTTTGACTTTTTCAAAAAAGAAAAATATAATGAAATAAAAAGTGTGTAGCTTATCAGCGTAAGTCCAGCTTATGCGGTGAGTACACACTTTTTTTGTGCAAAAAAGCAAAACAAGGAGGATGAAATGAAGATGGCAGAAAGTAACAAGATGAAGGAGATGCCGGTAAATAAGCTCATGGTGAAGATGGGAATACCGATGATATTATCTATGGCATTGCAGGCAGTTTACAACATTGTGGACAGCGCCTTTGTTGGAAATATGAGATCGGGAAGTGAGTCTGCGCTCAATGCACTTACGCTGGTGTTCCCGGTTCAGATGCTTATGGTAGCAGTTGCGATCGGAACCGGAGTAGGGACAAATGCGCTGCTTGCGAGAACACTTGGACAGGGGAATGGGAAAAAAGCATCGAAAGTTGCAGGCAACAGGACGTTCCCTGTATTCTACGATCGGCCAGGTCGTGGGAGCAGTGGTCAATATTATTCTGGATCCGATTATGATTTATGGTATCGGTCCTGCCCCTGAAATGGGAGTAAAGGGAGCTGCCTATGCCACTGTGATCGGTCAGGTTGCGTCTGCGGTACTGTTGTTTGTCTTCCACATAAAATGCAATAAGGAATTTGAGCATGGTGTAAAATACATGAAACCGGATGGAGGGATCATCAGGGAAATCTATGCGATCGGGCTGCCGGCCATTATTGCACAGGCACTTATGTCTATCATGGTTTATGTGATGAACCTGATATTGAAATTCAGTCCTTCGGCGCAGACCGCATACGGATTGTTCTATAAGGTACAGCAGTTTGTGTTATTTCTTGCTTTCGGACTTAGAGATGCGATCACGCCGATCATTGCTTTTGCGTACGGAATGCATAGTAAACAGAGAATCCGGGATGGCATCAGATATGGATTGCTATATACGATCGTACTTATGGTCATTGGAGTGGCGATCACAGAAATATTCCCGGGGGCTTTTGCAACTTTATTTAATGCAGGACAGTCAAGAGAGTATTTTATCGGAGCAATGAGAATTATTTCCATCAGCTTTATTTTTGCAGGGATCAATGTAGCATATCAGGGAATTTTCCAGGCATTGGACGGAGGCTTGGAATCCCTTGTGATTTCACTGCTCAGACAGCTTGTCATTATATTACCGCTTGCCGGGATATTCTCCATTTTTGTAAGAAACGGACAGATGGGAGTTTCTCTGATCTGGTGGTCATTTCCCATTACGGAGTTTATAGCATGTCTGGCAGGATATGTATTTTTAAAGAAAATCGAAAGGAACAAAGTAGAAAGCTTAGATTAAGGAGGAAACAGCTATGACAAAAAAGATCATCACAATCAGCAGAGAGTTTGGAAGCGGCGGCCGTTTTATCGGTGAAGAAGTGGCCCAAAAACTTGGTATCGCTTATTATGATAAGGATATCATAGGCCAGATCGCAGAGCAGTCAGGACTGTCACCGAAATATATTCAGGAAAATGCAGAGTTATCTCCTAAGAAAGGTATGTTTGCCTATGCCTTTACAGGACGTGACATTACCGGGAAATCGATCGAGGACATAGTGTATGAGGCACAAAGAAAAGTGATCCTGGAAATTGCTGAAAAGGAAAGCTGTGTGATCATAGGAAGAAATGCGGATTTTATCTTAAAAAGCAGAGATGATGTACTGAATGTTTTCATACACGGCAATATGCCGGAAAAGGTACAGCGCATCTGTAAACTATACAATGTCAGTGAATCAGATGCTGTAAAGATGATAAATGATACAGATAAAAGGCGCAGAACGAACTACAATTTTTATACGGATCAGAAATGGGGAATGGCAGATAATTATACACTGTCACTGAACAGCTCTCAGATCGGATATCCAAAGTGTGAGAGCATCATAATGCAATGTATATGATTGGTTAGAATTGTGGGAGTGCACAGCACGGAATAATTTGTCGGCAACAAAGTCAGGGGCAAAAGCCCCTGACTTCATGAATATAGTAAAGATGTTTTAATCGCCTATGGAATTGTCAGAGGCTCCGCTTCCGGCAGCCCGGACGGCGATGCCGTTGACTTCGATATTACCGTCCAGTTCGATGACGAGACACTGTCTGCCGTCGATCAGTTTCGTGTTGACGAGATCCGTGCGCTCGGGATTGACCTTGATGACCACATCCGGTGTCTTGACCTCAAAACTGCGGGGATTGTAGACATTGGTCATCATGAGGGAGGTGGATTCACCGGCAGTGGCATCGAAACACTGGTCGAAGACCTCCATGCGGTCATTGGCTACACCGCTGCTGGCAAAAATGGTCTTTACTTCATTTTTATCCAATACCACAGGCTCGGGATCTTCTTTATGTTCCTGGGCTATCTCATTCATTTTCTCGTGGATATTTTTCACTGTCTCGATATCACAGGTATCGCCTAATGTCTCCTCCACCAGTGACTGGAAGGTTTCTTTCTGACCGCCTGCGGACAGGGGGAGAGGACAGCCTAACATCAGCTCCACGAAGTTCTCCTTTAATTCCTCCGCATCCTTGGAATAGTACAGAGTGCTGTGCAGGTCAGTGCTTCTGTCATTAAACGCAGGGAACAGGAAAGCAGCGTCCGGCATACCTACCACCCAGTCGCGGATACGGTTCTGGAAGGTGTTTTCCACTGCGTTGTAGCTTAGTCCCGGCTTGGACAGATCCACAGGACAGATGCAGGTAAGGATATAGTCATAGACTTCATCGGAAGCATCCTCCATCTCGATATCGTCTCTGGTGCGTCCCGGCACATCGTAGGCATCGTGGATCAGCAGGATCAGATAATTGCCTACATATTCATAAGACTCGATGATGCGGTCGTAGAACTGCTCAAGCAATGCATCGTCCTTCAGACGGCTGTCCCGCAGACGCAGGAGAAATTCCTGCGTGCCGCCCTCCGTTTCACTCTTTAACGGGAACTCCAGATTCAGCAGATTCTTGCCGATGGTGCCGGACAGACTCTTACGCAGAATCTCGAAATACTTGAACATTTCCTCTTCCGGCAGTGCCAGAAACGCCTGCTTTAATTCTGTTTTTTTATTTTTCTCTCCATCCACATAGCATCCGCAGATCCGTGTGATGGAGCAGTTTTTCGGGGTGAACAGCTTTTTGATCTCGCTGATTTCCTGTTTTGTCATGAGAGTACCTTCTTTCGATTTGATGATATCAGTATAGTATAAAAAGCGTGATGGGACAAGTGTATCCAGGTTATAGAATTTTTAGAAATCCTTCATTTTACTATAATTGTTTTCTGACAGATAAGGTGTTATCATAACATTATCAAGAGAAGCCAATCACCACAGGCGACATATAGTGATGATCCGGAGACGGTTTTACCGCCCCCCGCGCTGGCAGAAAGAAAGAGGCGCGTGTTTATGGAACAACATGATTTAAGTAAGATTCAAAAATTTCAGGAGAAAGGAAAATCCGACAAGATCATCAAATATCTGAGTTCTTCCGATGACACCGTGGTGGTAGCCGCACTGGAAGCTCTGAGCCGGATCAAGGATGAAGACAGTGTTAACAGCATTGCCCACATGATCGACAATCCGGATACGAAGATCCGAATCGAAGCAGCAAAAGCATTAGGTAGCATCGGCACCGAATATGCCAAGACCTATCTGTTGCACAGACTGAATGCAGAACAGGATGAGACTGTGAAGGCAGCCATCAAGGAAGCACTTCACGCTTTGGCAGAGCATCATTAATTTAATTCGTTTTACTCGTAGTTTTTCTACTTATACATTTTCCCTCTTATTGGCGTCCGGGTCATTCCGGGCGCCTTTTTTAACGTTTTAGCCTGCGAAATTTGGAAAAATCTTGCGATGGGTTCTGCTTGAAGCCATGACGCATATCTATTTATAATAGAACGGTACGTGAAAAAAGTAGTTTTGTAGTCATGGAGGTAGTTTAATGGAAAAATTAAACATTACAACTACAAAGGATAATGAAAAAGTATACAAAATCCTGGGGGATCTGATGAATGCCAACAAGGAATTCCAAATTATGATCACGGTTCCTTCTACGAAAAATGCCAAAGACAGCACAGTAAAAGCGACAGAAAAAAAGGAACGGACCCAGGAAGTCATCCATGACTTGGAAAAGGATGTCACGGATATGATCCATGAGATCGGAGTCCCGGCACATATCAAAGGGTATCAGTATCTGCGGGAAGCTATCATGATGTCGGTGGAGGATCCGGCGATGATCAGTTCCATCACGAAGATCCTGTATCCCACCATCGCCAAGCGTTTTCAGACAACACCCAGCCGCGTGGAGCGCGCTATCCGCCATGCCATTGAGGTTGCCTGGAGCAGAGGGCGCATGGAGACCCTGGATGCCATGTTCGGTTACACGATCGACACGGGCAAAGGCAAACCTACCAATTCGGAATTTATCGCGCTGATCGCTGACAGGATCCGACTTTCTTACAGAAACTGAGGCAAAACCGCAGACTCTAAAAGATTTGTAAATTATCGCTGCCCTCTTTTCTATGAATCGTAAATATGGTATAATCAATCTATGTTTTGAAATACAAGCCGTAGCATATGTGGAGGGTTTACATGAAAAAAATTCTTTTTGCCGCATCGGAAGGAGTACCTTTTATCAAGACCGGAGGACTTGCGGATGTCGTAGGATCTTTGCCGAAGTATATTGACAAGGAGTATTTTGATGTAAGAGTGTTTATCCCGAAGTATACCTGCATGAAGCAGGAGATGAAGGATAAACTCAGGTATGTGACACATTTCTACATGGATTTCAACTGGCAGAATGTGTACGTAGGTGTTCTGGAGGCAGAGGAAGCCGGGGTGCATTATTATTTCATTGATAATGAGAGCTATTTCGGTGGTTTCAAGCCTTATGGGGATGATCCCAGATATGAGATCGAGAAGTATGCATATTTCTGTAAGGCAGTGCTGTCGGCATTACCGCTTTTGAATTTCCAGCCGGATCTGATCCACTGTCATGACTGGCAGACCGGACTGATTCCCGTATATCTGAAGGAGCGTTTCCACGGCGGCGATTTTTACCGCAACATGAAGTCCGTTATCACCATACATAACCTGAAATTCCAGGGAAAATGGGATGTGAAGACGGTACAGAGCATTACCGGGCTGCCGGAGTATTATTTTACCTCTGACAAGCTGGAGGCTTACAAGGATGCGAACCTGTTAAAGGGCGGTATTGTATTTGCAGATGCGGTGACTACCGTAAGTGATACCTATGCGGAGGAGATCAAGACTCCGTTCTATGGTGAGGGACTGGACGGACTGCTGCGTGCGAGAAGCCATGATCTGCGCGGTATCGTCAACGGCATCGACTACGAAGAGTTTAATCCGGAGACGGATAAAAATATCGTAAAAGCCTACAATGCGGTGAACTTCCGCAAGGAAAAAGTGAAGAACAAGCGTGCCCTGCAGGAAGAGCTTGGACTTCGTGTAGATGATAAGAAAATGATGATCGGTCTGGTATCCCGACTGACGGATCAGAAGGGTCTGGATCTGATTGCTTATGTGATGGATGAATTGTGCCAGGATGACATCCAGTTTGTGGTACTGGGTACCGGTGAGGAACGTTACGAGAATATGTTCCGGCATTTCGACTGGAAGTACGGCGATAAGGTATCTGCCAATATTTACTATTCGGATGCATTGTCCCATAAGGTATATGCGGCTTGTGATGCTTATCTGATGCCGTCTCTATTCGAGCCCTGCGGTCTGAGTCAGTTGATCGCGCTGCGCTACGGTACCGTACCTATCGTCAGAGAGACCGGCGGACTGAAGGATACTGTACAGCCCTATAATGAGTATGAGAGCACCGGTACCGGCTTCAGCTTTACGAATTACAATGCACACGAGATGCTGAATACAATCCGCTATGCGGAGCATATTTACTATGACAGGAAGAGAGAGTGGAATAAGATCGTGGATCGTGCCATGGCCACTGACTACTCCTGGAAGGTATCTGCCGGGAAATATCAGGAGATGTATGACTGGCTGATCGGATAAAGAACTGAAATAAGGTAAGATAACATATGGCAGATAAGAACAGTTCCAAGAACAATTTTATCATGCAGGCGGGAATTCTGGCGGCAGCCGGAATCATCAGCAGAATCATAGGGCTCCTTTACAGGGGCCCTTTACAGAGTGTCATCGGAAATCTGGGACTTGGTTATTACCAGTCAGCGTATAACTATTATACGATCATTCTGTTGATTTCCTCTTATAGTATTCCCTCGGCAATTTCCAAAGCTATCGCACAGAAGCTGGGAGAGAAGGAATATCGCAACGCCCACAGATTGTTCCACGGAGCCATGATCTATGTACTGGTGGTTGGCGGTATAGCCAGCCTTTTTCTGTTTTTCGGAGCGGGATTATTCGTGTCCGGAGCAGCAGTCACAGTACTGCGTACCTTTGCACCGACGATCTTTGTCTATGGTATCCTGGGTGTTCTGCGGGGATATTTTCAGGCACATAAGAGCATGGCGCAGACCTCCGTATCACAGATCCTGGAGCAGATCGCCAATGCGGTAGTCAGCGTAGGCGCGGCATATCTTCTGATCCAAATGTTTATGGGAACGATGGAGGTTCCGGCTGATCAGGCAGGGCAGGTGATGAGAGCAACCTACGGTGCCGTGGGAAGTGCACTGGGTACCGGCGTCGGCGTATTAGTGGCGTTGCTTTTTATGGCGGGAGTCTATGCTCTGAATCGTGGAATGATCCTGCGCAGAGTGCAGCGTGACAGGCATGAACATGTAGATTCCTACGGACAGATATTCAAGACGATCACACTGGTGGTGACCCCATTTATTTTGAGTACGGCTGTATATAACTTAAGCAGTACGGTCAACAACAGTATCTACACCAAATGGTATCCGTCCCTTCGTAATCTGGATACGGTATCTATTTATGAAAAATATGGTATTTTCTCCGGACAGTCCCTGACAATGTCTAATATTCCCATAGCCTTTGCATCTGCTATGGCATCTGCTATGATTCCTTCCGTAGCACAGCTCATGGCAGCCCGGGATGTGAAGGGAGCCCGAGAGAAGATCGGACTGGCAGTGAAGACTACCATGGTGATCTCGATTCCCTGCGCTGTGGGACTTTTTGTGCTGGCGAAGCCGGTGATCAGTCTGCTGTTCACGAATAAGACGGCAGAGGAACTGAACCTGGCGGCAGCCCTTTTAATGACATTGTCACTGTCGGTTATCTTTTATGCATTGTCGACATTAAACAGTTCCATTTTACAGGGGCTGGGCAAAGTCAATACCCCGATCATCAATGCGGGGATCTCGCTGGTGGTGCAGACGGTGGCAGCAGTGCTGCTTCTGATGTTCACGAGTCTGGATCTGTACAGCATTGCCATCGCCAATACGCTGTATTCCGGTATGATGTGTGTGCTGAACCAGTGGGCGGTAAGAAGAGCGGTAGGCTACCGACAGGAGATCGTAAAGACTTTTGTCATTCCGGTGTTTGCCTCTGCATTTATGGGAGCGGCAGCCTGGGCAATCTACGAAGGTCTGTATATGGTGACGAAGTCCATGCGGATCTCTGTCATTCCGGCAATCGTGATCGCTGCCGTAGTGTATTTTGTCATGCTGATACTGATGCGGGGTATCACGGAGCAGGAGCTTCGCAGCTTCCCAAAGGGATATCTGCTGGTAAAGGTGGCGAAGAAGTGCCGCTTATTGAGATAATGGATCCCCGCCATTCTTGAATAAGGTGATCATTTCCTGACCGACACTGATAGTGGAGGGTAGATCCGGTACATCCTCTCTGGAGAACCATTTTGCTTCACCGAGTTCGGATTCCTGCAAAGTAATCGTGGGATCACCGTCCAGCTTTGCAAAGAAGCCGATCATGGCGGAATCACTGAAGGACCAGGGCTGGGATTTGTAATAGACCAGATCACTGACCTTAAGACCTACCTCTTCCATGATCTCTCTGCGGGCAGCCCCTTTGAAGGTCTCGCCGACTTCCACGAAGCCTGCCACCAGTGCCCAGTGACGATAGGAACCGCCGGCGTAACGGGTCAGCAGGATCTTGTCCCGCTCGGTATCCACGATGGCGATAATGACAGCGGGAGAGATCTTGGGATATTCGATCTGACCGCACTCCGGGCAGATGCAGGCCCGCTCTGTGGTGCTGTGAATTGTGGGATGCCCGCAGCGGCCGCAGAACTTCCGGTCCAGACGGAAACGGTTGATCTGGGTGGCAGTGATTCCGGCGAATGCCAGATATTCCGGTTCAAAATTACGGAATACACCGGAAGGATAGAGGTCATTTTCCGGGAGCATGAGAGCACCGGCGTCCTCTGCGGTCTTGCGGAAGAATGCTCTGTCATCGATGGAAAAGAGATATTCACAGTCGAGGAAAAAACGCTCCATAGGCTGACGGATTCCCAATAGCTTGTGAATTTCCTCGAAGGTAGGAAGATATACCTGAGTATGCTTCACAATACCTTCATTCGCGGAAGAACCCGCAACAGCAGCGTCGTTTCCTGTATGGGAGGGCAGAAATACTTTTTCTCCATCAAATAACAGCAGATAATCGGAAGGCTTTGGCTCCTGATTTCGGAATTCCGGATAATATTTATGCGGATCGATCTTGTGGATCATCATAGGGCATTTCTCCTTTTATGGCTATTTTTTAGAAAGTGTTCATAAGAATATAGTAGTCCACCGTGAGGGGACTGTCAAATGCAACAGTTCGACTGAACTGTTGTGGAAATTATTTGAGATTCCGGTATATTTGTGTTAAAATGTTTTGTAACTGTTTTGGGACGTTCATTCCACGAAGACCTCGCCGGACAGTTATGAAATTTATCAGAAAATACAGCATGAGAGTGTTGTGAGGAATGGAGATTCGTATGTTACAGATGATCTTGCCGGAGGGAAGCAGTTCTCTTCTTGCTTTTTTTGGAATTCTTTTTGCTTTTGGTGCTACGGTACTGGCAACGGCGAAATTGAGTCCGTATCTGCCCAGGGATGCCGGAAGAGAATTTGCCCATGATGGAAAATTGTCCGCGGGGAAACCCAGAGGCGCCGGAATTATTTTTGTCCTGGCATTTGTGGCATCTGTTCTACTGTTTTCGCCTTTAAGCGCAGAGCTGGTGATCTACCTGCTGCTGATCGTGGTATGCATGATGACGGGATTTCTGGACGATGCTTCCAAGACTCCATGGGGTGAGTACAAAAAAGGTTTCTTAGATCTGTGCGTGGCGGCACTGGTAGCCATCACTTTTCTGAAATATAATTCCAACGTGGTGGAACTGGCGCTGTTCCATGTAAAGTTCACTCTGCCGCCTGTGGTATTCGCCATTCTCACTGTAATTCTGGTATGGACCTCTGTGAATGTGACCAACTGCTCCGACGGTGTGGACGGACTGTCCGGAACCCTGTCGATCATTACCATCATGTCCATCTATATTGTAGACCGCATGAAGGAGGTCGACGAGACCTATTCCTTCCTGATCCTATTATTTGCCGTATGTATTCTGGGATATCTGTGGTACAATGCGACACCTAGTAAGCTGATGATGGGGGATGCCGGTTCCCGGGCCATGGGATTGTTCATCAGCATCGCCATTTTGAAGAGCGGCTGCCCGCTCCTGTTTATCCCATTGGCGCTGGTGCTGATCCTGGACGGAGGACTGGGACTTCTTAAGGTGTCTCTGCTTCGTTTCCTGAAGATCCATATTTTGAAAAATGTACGTACCCCACTGCACGATCATGTGCGTAAGGTGTGGGATTGGTCCAATACACAGACCGTATTCCGTTTTGCGATCATTCAGATCATTCTGTCTTTGGCAGTGATCTATGCGATGCAGCTGTAGAAAGAAGGATTATATTATGTACGACGAATTAACACCCACTGACATTAAGAAAATGGAAGATGAGATCGAGTACCGCAAGCTGGTGGTACGTCCTAAGGCATTGGAGGACGTGAAGGAAGCCAGAGCTCACGGCGATCTCAGTGAGAATTTTGAATACTATGCAGCCAAAAAGTATAAGAATCAGAATGAGAGCCGCATCCGTTATCTGGAGAGAATGATCAAGACTGCAAAGGTCATCTCCGAGAACTCCGCAGCGGATGAGGTAGGTATCAACAACACCGTTACCGTGGAATTTATCGATGACGGCACGGAAGAGGATTACAAGATCGTGACCACCGTCCGCGGTAATTCCCTGGAAGGTCTGATCAGCAACGAGTCCCCCCTGGGCAAAGCGCTCCTTGGCAAAAAAGTAGGAGATGTGGTCCATGTGCAGGTCAATGCTAATGTGGGCTATGACGTGGAGATCAAGGCATTGAAAAACACCGAGGATGACGGAGACAAGATCCGCAGCTTCTAATCATCTGCGGAACATATAAGAATAGAAAGAAAAAGGAATTATAAGAATGAAGAAATATCTGCTGTTTGATCTGGACGGCACCCTGACAGATCCTAAAATCGGAATTACTACCTGTGTGCAGTATGCACTGCACTCCTTTGGCATCGAGGAGCCGGATCTGGACAAGCTAGAACCCTTTATCGGACCGCCCTTACGAGACAGTTTTATGGAATTCTACGGTTTCACCGCCGAACAGGCAGAAGAAGCTGTGGCAAAATACAGAGAGCGCTTTCAGGATACGGGACTTTTTGAAAATGAGGTCTATGACGGTATTCCGGAGATGCTGAAAACGCTTCAGTCGAAGGGGTATTTCCTGGCAGTGGCATCCAGTAAGCCCCAGGTATACGTAGAGCGCATCCTGGAACATTTTGATCTGAAAAAATATTTTTCTGTAGTGGTGGGTAGTGAACTGGACGGCAGAAGAGAAACCAAGGATCAGGTGGTACAGGAAACTCTGCGTCAGCTCTTTGGAGAGAATCCCGTGGATCCGGCGCAGGTCTATATGATCGGTGACAGAAAGTTCGACGTGGAAGGAGCCAGGGCTCTCGGTGTGGAGAGCGTGGGCGTGACCTACGGCTACGGAAGTAAGGAAGAGTTAAAGGAAGCGAAGGCGGATTACATTGTACAATCCGTGGAAGAACTGGAGAAATTTTTACTCCGTGGCAGTGAAGAATTACTGAACGGAAATCCGGACAATAAAAAGAAAAACCCCATGTATCAGAGAATCTGGACCATGGTGTATTCGTTTCTGATGTTTATATTGGTGCGCAATGCAGTGCAGTATGCGCTGCTGGCACTGTTATATCAGCTGGCACAGTCCGGAGCCTCCGGTGGACTGGTGGATCTTTTAATCCTACGGGATGAGACCGGCGCCTATAACGGCTACTCCGGAGATGTCTCCAGTATCATTTCGGCTCTTGGATTCATCGGCGGTGCCATTGCCGTATGGTCCACAGCGAAGATGCTCATTGATAAAAATAAAGAGGACATGCACTTAAGCCACTTGAAAAAAGAGGGAAAGAGCAAATATGTCTTACTGACTGTGGCTACCATCGGTGCCGTCATCGGATGCAATCTCCTGTTTGAACTCCTGGGGGTGACCAATAAGTCTGAAGCTTATACCGAAGTGGCAGCCCAGCAATATTCCGCACACTTTATCGTAGGAATCCTCGTATTCGGCTTCATCTCCCCCATAGCAGAGGAACTCCTGTTCCGCGGAGTTATCTACGGATACCTTCGCAGATTCATGGATATCAGACTCGCCATAGCCCTGTCCGCCCTGATCTTCGGTGTCTACCACATGAACTACGTCCAGGGCGTATACGGCTTCCTCATCGGCTGCCTGATGGCATATGCTTACGAATACTTTGGAGAGTTCAAAATGGCAGTCTTTGTCCATGTGGCATCCAACGTCCTCGCCTACTGCCTGTCCTATACCGCCATCGCCGTCACCGGCTTTGTCAGCTGGCCTGTATGCGTGATTTTCCTGGCAGTGGCAGTTGTATCCCTCGGGATGCTTCACAAACAGAAAAATATATTTTAGGCAATAAAAAGTACATTTGTCACCATCCAAATACTTGATAAGATATACAAAGATGGACAACGTAACCCAGCAGCCGAAAACAGGGTAAGGATAAGCAGGCCGTAAGCAGACGTCGGCACTTAGTGACCGTACTTTGGTCACTTACGTGCCGCTACGCTCTGCGACAGAGTGCGAACGTGCCGCGTTCCTTGCCCTGTTCTCGACTGCGGAGATATTATATCTTAAAAGGAGCAACATATGAAATTCAGCATCATCGTAGTCTGCTTAAACCCAGGTCCTAAACTGAATCAGACTCTGGACAGCATCCTGTCCCAGACCTATCCGAGCTTTGAGATCATTGTCAAGGACGGCGGCAGCCGCGACGGCTCCATAGAAACCATGCGCGAGGACAGACGCATCCACCTATACCAGGAATCCGACCACAGCATCTACGAAGCCATGAACCAGGCAGTCTCCCATGTGACCGGCGACTACATTCTCTTCCTAAACTGCGGTGACCTCTTCTATGACAACGAAGTTCTGACCCACACCGCACAGTTTATGGAACAGCACCCGGCGAAACTTCAGGGCATCTACTACGGCGATACCTACAGCGCGAAGACAGAGACGAAGATATCTTCCCCACCACGCATCACCGGTTTCGTCTGCTACCGCAACATTCCCTGCCATCAGTCCTGCTTTTATGCTGCAGACCTGTGCAGACAGAAGCCCTATGAACCCAAATATAAGATCCGTGCAGATTACGAACATTTCCTCTGGTGCTATTATCGTGCCAAAGCACCCATGCAGTATCTGGGACTTACCGTGTCCTCCTACGAGGGCGGCGGCTACTCTGAGACCAAGGAGAACCTGAAGCGCAGCGCTGCAGAACATAAGGAGATCACAGCAAAATACATGAATCCCGGCGAACTGTTCCGCTATCGGGCAGTAATGGCACTGACACTGGCACCTCTTCGCACTGCACTGGCAGAGAGTAAACACTTTTCTGCAATGTATCAGAAACTGATGAGCAAGGCGTATGGGCGGAAACAGGAAAAATAGGGGAGAACCCCCAAAAAGTTGTGCTGGAAATACAATTTTAAAGAGAAAATTAATACAATTTCCAGATAACAGGCGTGCAAATAATAGAATTGACAAATTATCTGACAATTCATAGAAAAATCTATATTTACAAATGAGAAAAATAGGTGTATAGTACAGAAAAGGTCGCAATGAGGCGCTCGAAAGAGTCTCATTGCGACCTTTTTTGTTACTATTACGGTCTTGCGAATGAGGTTCTGAATAGTAACAGACAGATTAAGAAGAGAGAAATAAAAAACCGGAAAGGAGAACTATATGTTTGATGTAAGACAGGAGCTGCCCAAGGCACCGTTATATCGGGAAGAATTTGAGCATGATAACTGCGGTATCGGAGCCTGTGTCAATATTCATGGAGAGAAAAGCCGCGCTACTGTTGAGAATGCGCTGAAGATCGTAGAGAATCTGGAGCACAGAGCCGGTAAGGATGCGGAAGGTAAGACCGGTGACGGTGTCGGTATTCTGACCCAGATCCCTCACAAATTTTTTGCAAGAGTCACAAAGGCTCTGGGCATGGATATCGGCGGAGAGAGAGAATACGGTGTTGGCATGTTCTTCTTCCCTCAGGAAGAGCTGCGCCGCAACCAGGCGAAGAAGATGTTCGAGATCATTGTGGAAAAAGAAGGAATGGAATTCCTTGGCTGGCGTGAAGTGCCTACTTTCCCCAATGTACTGGGACATAAGGCAGTAGAGTGCATGCCCTACATCATGCAGGGCTTTGTGAAAAAGCCCGTCGATGTGGAAAAAGGTCTGCCCTTCGACCGCAGACTTTACATTGCAAGGCGTGTATTTGAGCAGTCTTCCGATGATACCTATGTGGTCTCTCTTTCCAGCAGAACCATCGTATATAAAGGAATGTTCCTGGTGGGACAGCTTCGTACCTTCTTTGCAGACTTACAGAGTGCGGATTACGAATCTGCCATTGCCATGGTACATTCCCGTTTCTCCACGAACACCAACCCCAGCTGGGAGCGTGCGCATCCGAACCGCCTGATGGTACACAACGGCGAGATCAACACCATCCGCGGCAATGCCGATAAGATGCTGGCCCGTGAGGAGAACATGGAATCCGAGCATCTGAAAGGGCAGCTGCATAAGGTATTACCCGCCATCAGCAAGACCGGTTCCGATTCTGCGATGTTGGACAATACATTGGAGTTCCTGGTAATGAGCGGCATGGAGCTGCCTCTGGCAGTCATGATCGCTATCCCCGAGCCCTGGGCGAACAACAAAGCAATGTCCCAGACCAAGAGAGATTTCTATCAGTATTACGCTACTATGATGGAGCCCTGGGACGGTCCCGCATCCATCCTGTTCTCCGACGGAGATATCATGGGTGCCGTGCTGGACAGAAACGGTCTGCGTCCTTCCCGTTACATGATCACGGATGACAATACCCTGATCCTGTCCTCCGAGGTAGGTGTGCTTCCCATTGATCCCACGAAGATCAAAGTAAAAGAAAGACTTCGTCCCGGCAAGATGCTCCTGGTCGATACCGTACAGGGCAGAGTCATCGATGACGAGGAGATCAAGGAAAAATATGCTTCCAGACAGCCTTATGGAGAATGGCTGGACAATAACCTGACAGAACTGAAGAGCATCCATATCCCGAATTACCGCGTCCCGGAATACACCTACGAAGAGCGCCAGCGGATGCAGAAGGCTTTTGGCTACACCTACGATGAAATGAAGCAGAGCATTCTGCCGATGGCAAAGAACGGCAGCGAAGCTATCGCAGCCATGGGTGTGGATACGCCACTGCCAGTGCTGAGTAAGACGAATCATCCGCTGTTCCATTATTTCAAGCAGCTGTTTGCACAGGTGACGAACCCGCCTATTGACGCTATCCGAGAGGAGATCGTAACCTCCACCACCGTATACATCGGTACCGAAGGCAACATCCTGGAGGAGACTCCGAAGAACTGTAACGTTCTGAAGGTCAACAACCCGATCCTGACCAACACCGATCTCTTGAAAATCAAGAACATGAAAGTAGACGGCTTCAAGGTAGAAGTCGTACCTATCGTATATTACAAGAACACCAGCTTAGAGCGTGCCATTGACCGACTGTTCGTGGAAGTGGACAGAGCTTACAGAGAAGGCGTGAACATTCTGATCCTGTCCGACAGAGGCGTGGATGAGAACCATGTGCCCATTCCTTCCCTGCTTGCTGTATCTGCCCTGAACCAGTATCTGGTACGCACCAAGAAAAGAACCAGAGTCGCATTGATCCTGGAGTCCGGCGAACCCAGAGAAGTACACCATTTTGCTACGTTGCTCGGTTACGGTGCCTGCGCCATCAACCCTTATCTGGCACAGGATACCATCAAGGAGCTGATCGAGAGCAATATGCTGGATAAAGATTACTATGCAGCAGTGGATGATTACAACAATGCTGTCCTCCACGGCATCGTCAAGATCGCATCCAAGATGGGTATCAGCACCATCCAGTCCTATCAGGGTTCCCAGATCTTCGAGGCTATCGGTATCGCGCCGGAAGTTATCAGTAAGTATTTCTCCAACACCGTATGTCGTGTGGGAGGTATTACCTTAAAAGATATTGAGCAGCAGGTAGACGACCTGCACTCTCAGGCATTTGATCCTCTGGGACTGAAAAACGATCTGACCTTAAACAGCCCCGGACATCACAAGATGCGTAGCGGCGGTGACGAGCATCTGTATAATCCCGCTACCATCCATATGTTACAGGAATCCACCAGACGCGGTGATTACCAGATGTTCAAGCAGTACACCGCCATGGTCAATGACGAAGATTCCATCAAGAACCTCAGAGGACTGATGGACTTTAACTATCCGAAAAAGGGCGTGCCCATCGAGGAAGTAGAGCCGGTAGAATCCATCGTGACCAGATTCAAGACCGGTGCCATGTCCTATGGCTCCATTTCCAAGGAAGCCCATGAGACCATGGCCATCGCCATGAACCATCTGCACGGCAAGAGCAATTCCGGTGAGGGCGGTGAGGATCTGGACCGTCTGACCGTAGGCCCGGACGGCTTAAACCGTTGTTCCGCCATCAAGCAGGTAGCCAGCGGACGTTTTGGCGTCACCAGCCGCTATCTGGTGAGTGCACAGGAGATCCAGATCAAGATGGCACAGGGAGCAAAACCCGGCGAGGGCGGACATCTGCCCGGAGGAAAGGTATATCCCTGGATCGCCAAGACCAGACACTCCACACCCGGTGTGTCCCTGATCTCTCCGCCCCCTCATCACGACATTTATTCCATTGAGGATCTGGCGCAGCTGATCTACGATCTGAAAAATGCCAACACCCAGGCAAGAATCTCCGTAAAGCTGGTATCGGAAGCCGGTGTGGGAACCGTAGCAGCCGGTGTGGCCAAGGCGGGAGCTCAGGTCATCCTGGTATCCGGTTATGACGGCGGTACCGGTGCGGCACCGAGAAACTCCATCCACAATGCCGGACTTCCCTGGGAACTGGGACTGGCAGAGACCCATCAGACCCTGATCATGAATGGACTGCGTAATAAAGTCCGCATTGAGACCGACGGTAAGCTTATGAGCGGCAGAGACGTAGCCATCGCAGCGATTTTAGGTGCCGAGGAGTTCGGTTTCGCTACTGCTCCATTGGTAACGATGGGTTGTGTCATGATGAGAGTATGTAATCTGGATACCTGTCCGGTAGGTGTGGCTACCCAGAACCCGGAGCTGCGGAAAAACTTCCGCGGTAAGCCGGAATATGTGGAAAACTTTATGAAATTTATCGCACAGGAGCTGCGGGAATACATGGCAGCCCTGGGTGTGCGTACCGTAGATGAACTGGTGGGCAGAACCGATCTGCTGAAGAGAAAAGAGCATCTGACCGAGCGCCAGGAAGAAGTGGATCTTACCCAGATCTTAAGCAACCCTTACGAGGGCAGCAAGCAGAAGGTAACCTTCGATCCCAGGCAGGTATATGACTTCCAGTTAGAGAAGACACTGGATGAGAAGGTGCTGTTAAAGCAGCTGGGAAAAGCCATCGATGCGGGACAGAAGCGCAGTATCGAAGTGGATGTCAGCAACACTGACCGTGCCTTCGGTACGATCCTCGGAAGTGAGATCACCAGAAAACTGGGCGATGACGTGGAAGAAGATACCTATCATGTACTGTGTAAAGGTGCCGGCGGACAGTCCTTCGGAGCCTTTATCCCCAAGGGTCTGACCCTGGAGCTGGTGGGCGACAGCAATGACTACTTCGGCAAGGGCTTATCCGGCGGTAAGCTGGTGGTATATCCCCCACAGGGCAGCAAGTTCAAGGCTGAAGAAAATATCATCATCGGTAATGTGGCACTGTACGGTGCAACCTCCGGTAAAGCATTCATCAACGGTGTGGCAGGCGAACGTTTCTGCGTACGTAACTCCGGTGCCATTGCGGTAGTCGAAGGTGTGGGTGATCACGGTTGTGAATACATGACCGGCGGACGTGTGGTAGTCTTGGGTCCCACCGGTAAAAACTTTGCAGCCGGTATGAGCGGAGGCATCGCGTATGTACTGGATGAAGGCAACGATCTGTATAAGCGTCTGAATAAGGAAATGGTATCTTCCAGCGAGATCACATCCAAATATGATGTGCTGGAGCTGAAATCCATGATCCAGGAGCATGTGGCACTGACCAACTCCGCAAAGGGTAAGGAAGTGCTGGATAACTTTGGAGAGTATCTGCCTAAGTTCAAGAAGATCATCCCTCATGACTATGAGAGAGTCCTGAAGACCATCGTACAGATGGAGGAAAAGGGACTGAGCGCAGAGCAGGCACAGATCGAGGCATTCTATGCCAACACCAGAAAGTAAATGGGAGGTAAGTCATGGGAAAACCAACGGGATTTATGGAATATAAAAGGGAAGTCAGCGTGGCTGAAGATCCTAAGAAGAGAATACAGCATTTTAATGAATTCCATGAGCATCTGCCGAAGGAAAAGCAGCGTTTACAGGGTGCCAGATGTATGGAATGCGGTGTGCCGTTCTGTCAGTCGGGCATGATGATCTGCGGTATGGCCAGCGGATGCCCCCTGCACAATCTGGTGCCGGAGTGGAACGATCTGGTATATACCGGCAACTGGCAGCAGGCTTACAACCGTCTGAAGAAGACCAACAATTTCCCCGAGTTCACTTCCAGAGTGTGTCCTGCCCTGTGTGAGGCAGCATGTACCTGCGGACTGAACGGGGATCCGGTCTCCACCAAGGAGAACGAATATGCCATCATTGAAAACGCCTACAGCGAGGGCTATGCGGCAGCCAAGCCCCCTGTGGTACGCACCGGTAAAAAGGTAGCAGTCATCGGCAGCGGTCCTTCCGGACTGGCAGCAGCGGATCTGCTGAACCAGAGAGGACATCAGGTAACAGTATTTGAGCGTTCCGATCGTGTGGGAGGACTGTTGATGTACGGCATCCCCAACATGAAACTGGAAAAGCAGATTATTGACCGCAAGATCAATATTATGAAGGAAGAGGGTGTCACCTTTGTCACAGGAACCGACATCGGCAAGGACATCAAAGCCTCCAAGCTTTTGCATGATTTTGACCGCGTCGTACTGGCATGCGGTGCCTCTAATCCCAGAGACATCAATGCTCCTGGCAGAGATGCCGAGGGAATCTATTTTGCGGTGGATTTTCTGAAAGCCAATACCAGGAGCCTTCTGGATTCGAATTTTGAAGATAAAAAATATGTGGAGACCAAGGGGAAAAATGTGGTTATCATCGGCGGCGGTGATACCGGTAATGACTGCGTTGGAACCTCCATCCGTCACGGAGCAAAATCTGTGACCCAGATCGAGATGATGCCAAAGGCACCGGACAAAAGAGCAGAGAATAATCCCTGGCCCGAATGGCCGAAGGTCTGCAAGACCGATTACGGCCAGGAAGAAGCTATTGCGGTCTATGGACATGATCCGAGGATATATGAGTCTACAGTCAAGGAATTTATCAAGGATAAGAACGGCAATCTGAAAGCTGTGAAGATCGTGAAGCTGTCCTGGGAAAAGGATCCGGCTACCGGACGCATGAAGATGCAGGAGATCGCGGGAAGCGAGCAGATCCTGGATGCAGAGATCGTGCTGATCGCCGCAGGATTTTTAGGAACCCAGAAATACATTGCTGATGCTTTCGGCGTGGAATTAAATGAACGCACCAATGTAAAAACAGCTCCCGGAAAATACCAGACCAGTGTGGAAAATGTATTCGTCACCGGCGATATGCACAGAGGACAGTCCCTCGTCGTATGGGCCATCCGCGAAGGCAGAGAAGCTGCACATGCTGTGGATGAGAGCCTGATGGGATACTCCAACCTCGTGATTCAATAAATAAAGAAAGCCCCCGGCTCATCACCGGGGGTTATTGTTTTATCTCTTATGCCAGAGGGAACTTGAAGTATCTCTTTGCGTTATTGTAAGAAATATCGGTTACGATCTCGGACAAAGTATCGTAATCTGCAGGGAACTCGCCGTTCTCTACCCAGTTACCGATCAGGTTGCACAGGATACGGCGGAAATACTCATGTCTGGTGTAGGACAGGAAGCTTCTGGAGTCGGTCAGCATTCCTACGAATCCGGACAGATTACCCAGGTTAGCCAGGGAGATCATCTGATCCTGCATGCCGGTCTTGTGATCATTGAACCACCAGGCGGAACCCTGCTGGATCTTGGCAACAGCGGTGGAATCCTGGAAACATCCGAGGATGGTACCGATAGCCTGATTGTCGTTAGGATTCAGGCTGTAAATGACAGTTCTGGGAAGCTCGTCACTTACGATCAGAGCGTTCAGAAAGTCGGCCATCTGAGCGGAAGGAGCGTAGTTGTTGATGCAGTCGTAACCGGTATCGGGACCCAGCTTCTCGAACATCAGGGTGTTGTTGTCACGCTTACAACCGTAGTGCAGCTGCATAGCCCAGTCGAGCTTATGATATTCGCGGCCTGCGAACAGCATGAAGGCGGTCTTGAATTTCAGTTCCTCTTCCTTGGTCAGAACCATCTTGTTCAGTCTCTTTAAGAAGATCTCTTCCAGCTCATCATCGGAAGCGGGATAGTACATTACATACTCTAAAGCATGGTCAGATACGTTACATCCCATGGATGCGAAAAATGCCATACGGTTCTTCAGAGCTTCCTTTAAGCTTGCAAAAGAGTTGATCTCGGTCATGCCGGCAGCAGCAGCCAGCTTCTCCAGATAATCCAGATAATCGGGCTTCTCGATATTCATAGCCTTGTCGGGTCTCCATGCGGGCAGAACCTTTACATCGAAAGTATCATCTGCAGCCAGCTTCTTGTGCCACTCCAGAGAATCGATAGGATCATCGGTGGTGCAGATCAGGGTAACGTTACTCTGCTTGATCAGGTTACGAACGCTCATGGAAGGCTGATGGAGCTTTTCATTGCACAGGTTCCATACTTCGTCAGCGCTGTTTTTGTTCAGAACGCCATTGTAACCGAAATATCTCTGCAGCTCCAGATGGCTCCAGTGGAATAAGGGGTTGCCGATAGCCTTGCCCAGGCATTCTGCCCATTTGCAGAACTTCTCGTAATCGGATGCATCACCGGTGATGTACTTCTCGTCAACACCGCAGGAACGCATGAAACGCCACTTGTAGTGGTCACCGCCCAGCCATACCTGGGTGATATTGTCGAACTGACGATCCTCAGCGATCTCCCTGGGATTAATATGACAATGGTAATCCAGAATCGGTGTTTTTTCTGCATAGTCGTGGAACAGCTTCCTGGCTGTCTCAGTCTCTAACAGAAAGTCCTTGTCCATAAATGCTTTCATTTTAAAATCCTCCATAAATATACTAAAGGGTATTTTCAGCTACCCCATTGCTGTAAAGAAAAAATTATTTTGTGGTGCCGCGTTTTACCAGTTCTCCGGAGAACACGGTCTTTTTCGGCATCTCGTTTCCTTCCAGGACACCCATCAGAGTTGTGATCAGATGCTGGCAGAGCGTCTCTAATTTATTGTCGATGCTGGTCAGTTCCGGATCACAGCAGCTTACCAGCATGGAATTATTATAACCGATAATGGACAGATCTTCCGGAATGCGAAGTCCCATTTCCCGGCCGTATTTCAGAGCACCCAGAGCCAGGGAATCGTCAGCGGCGATAACACCGTGGAAAGAGATTCCTTTTGCATGGAGCTTTTTCAACTGATCGGCCATGGCGGGAATATCCTCGTGGGATCCCTGATAGAGCTGCAGGAAACTTCCGTTGGTGAGAAGTCCCTTTTCTTCCATGGCGGCACGGTAGCCTGCCAGCTTTTTCTTACCACTGTAGGAAGTAGAATTATAGAAATACAGAATATCTTCCACACCGGAGCGGATCATCTCCATGGTAGCGTCATACATGGAAGTAAAATCATCCGAGACAACACTGTATACATTTGGAGCATCCATCGCTGCATTTAACAGCATTACAGGAACCTGCGCGGAGGCATCTGTAATGTATTTGTTGTCTTCTTCCTTTTCATAAATAAAGTTGGAACCTACCAATATAATGCCGTCCACCTTTTTGGTGATCAGAAGGTTCATGGAGCTGGCTTTGGTAGCCAGATCATAACCGGTACAGCACAGGATACTGTCATAGCCGTTGGCACGAAGCTTCTGTTCGATATAATAGATCGCCTTGGCTAAATACAGATCGGAACTGTCGGCACACATAATACCGATGGTCTTCATCGTGTTGAGCCCCAGTCCCCGGGCAAACGCATTGGGAGTGTACTCATACTGGTTGATTACGTCTAGAACTTTTTTCTTGGTTTTCTCGCTTACATTGTTGCTTCCGTTGAGTACGCGGGAAACAGTAGCAATAGAGACACCGGCCTTCTCAGAAATATCATAAATTGTCATCTGTGGCTTCCTCCTGCTTCTATGTAACAAAAGTTTGTAAGAAAAATGTAAGTAGTTACACAAAAAGCTATATATGAATTATAACGAAAGACTTCTTTTTTTTCAAGATACTTTTTCAACTTCTCATATGCCAAAAAAATATCAAAGTGAAATATTGCTGATAAAATCGGTGGTTTCATGAAAATAAAACTTTCTGTTTTTGGTGATTGACGAAACCATTTTTTTGAAGTAAAATGATTTATGAAAGTACTTACATAAACTTCCTACAATTTAGATTTGTTTGCAAGGCGTGTCGGGGAGCGTAAGTGCAGGTAACAGAGTGCCGTAAGACGGTGCAGATAGGATACGCTAAGCGTAGAATGGAGGATAAAATGGATATCTTAAACAAGGCAAAGACCGGTAAAAAGGAGAGACCTATCAAGGTCGTACAGTTCGGTGAGGGTAATTTCTTACGTGGATTCGTAGATTACATGATTGATATCGCTAACGAGCAGGGTAAGTTCGACGGAGACATCGTTCTGATCAAACCCATCGAGTTCGGCAATCTGGATATGTTTCACAAGCAGGACTGCCAGTACACTGTATCTCTTCGCGGTAATGTGAACGGTGAAGCCAAGATCATCAATAGAATCGTAACCAGCGTTGCAGACGCAGTAGACACTTATAATGAATATGACAAGTACATGGGACTTGCCGAGATCGATACCTTACGTTTCGTAGTATCCAACACCACTGAGGCAGGTATCGTATATGATGATACCGATAAGTTTGAATTAGAGCCTCCCAAGACTTTCCCCGGCAAGCTGACCAAGTTCTTATATCACAGATTTGAGACTTTCAAGGGTGACATGAGCAAGGGCCTGGTAATGCTTCCCGTAGAGCTGATCGATGACAACGGTATTATGTTAAAGAAGTGTGTAATGCAGCTGATCGAGCTGTGGGGATTGGGCGATGAATTCAAAAAGTGGGTAGATGAGGCATGCGTATTCACCTCTACTCTGGTTGACCGTATCATTACCGGTTATCCCCGTGCCACGGAACAGGAAGAGTGGGAGAAGCTGGGCTATGAAGATCACATCATGGTAACCGGTGAGCCGTTCGCTCTGTGGGTTATCGAGTCTGCTAAGGATATCAGCAAGGAGTTCCCTCTTCCCGATGCAGGACTTCCTGTTATCTTCACTGACAACCAGAAACCTTACAAACAGAGAAAGGTTCGTATCTTAAACGGCGCACATACTTCCTTTGTACTGGCTTCCTATCTGTGCGGCAACGACATCGTAAGACAGTCCATGCAGGATGACGATATCCGTAACTTCATGCTGAAGACCATTTATGACGAAGTGATCCCTACCCTGTCTCTGCCGGAGGAGGAGCTGAAGCAGTTCGCAGGTGAGGTTGTAAACCGTTTCAATAACCCTTACGTAGACCATGCACTGCTTGCAATCTCCTTAAATTCCGTATCCAAGTGGAGAGCAAGATGTATGCCCAGCCTGTTAGGCTATGTTGAGAAGACCGGTAAGCTTCCCGCTCATCTGACCTTCTCCATCGCAGCACTGATGGCTTTCTATACCGGTACCGAGATCCGCGATAAGGCTCTGATCGGTCACAGAGACGGTCAGGAATACAACATCATGGATGACAAGGCAGTTCTGGAGTTCTTCGCAGCGAACTGTGAGAAGGACACGCAGACGTTCGTAACTTCCTTCCTGGGGAATGAAGACTTCTTCGGTCAGGATCTGAACAAGGTTCCCGGACTTACCGATGCAGTCACAGCATACCTGGATGATATTAAGGCAAATGGCATGAGGGCAGCATTATGCAAGATTTCTTAAAGATTAATGACAATGATAATGTAGTCGTAGCATTAAATACGATTCCTGCCGGTGAGAAGATCACAGTCTCTGTCGGTGACGGTTCTAAGACCGTTACCGCCAGAGAGGAGATCCCCGCAGGACATAAGATGGCAATCTGTGACATTCCCGAGGGCGGTGAGGTCATCAAATATGGTTACCGTATCGGTAATGCCAAGGAGAACATCGCAGAGGGCAGCTGGATCCATACTCATAATGTTAAGACCGCTTTGGGCGATCTGTTGGAGTACACCTACAATCCCACTCCCGTAGAGGAGAAGAAGACGGAAGATGTGACCTTCATGGGCTTCAACCGTCCCGACGGTAAAGTAGGCGTTCGTAACGAGATCTGGGTCATCCCCACCGTTGGCTGTGTCAACAACGTGGCAACAGCCATCGCAAAGCAGGCCAATGCATTCGTTAAAGGTAGTGTGGAAGAGGTTATCGCATTCCCTCATCCTTACGGTTGTTCTCAGATGGGCGACGATCAGGAGCATACCCGTAAGATTCTGGCAGACCTGATCAATCATCCCAATGCAGGCGGTGTTCTGGTATTGGGACTGGGCTGTGAGAACAGCAACATTGATGTGTTGAAGCCTTATATCGGTGATTATGATGAGAACCGTGTAAAATTCCTGGTGTGCCAGGAGCACGAGGATGAGATCGCAGACTCCGTAGAGATCATCAAGGGTCTGATCGATTACGCATCCAAATTCGAGAGAGAGCCCATCAGCGTCAGCAAGCTGGTCATCGGCATGAAGTGCGGCGGCAGCGATGGACTGTCCGGCATTACCGCGAACCCCTTAGTAGGACGTTTCTCCGATCTGCTGATCTCCAAGGGTGGCACCACCATCCTGACCGAGGTTCCCGAGATGTTCGGAGCAGAGACCATTCTGATGAACCGTTGTGCCAACGAGGAACTGTTCCACCAGACCGTAGACCTGATCAACGACTTCAAGAACTACTTCAAGAGCCACAATCAGACCATCTACGAGAATCCTTCCCCGGGTAACAAAAAGGGTGGCATCTCCACTCTGGAGGATAAGTCTTTAGGCTGTACGCAGAAGTCCGGTAGTGCTCTGGTCAAGGGCGTACTGCAGTATGGCGATACCGTGAAGACTCCGGGACTGAACCTTCTGTCCGCACCGGGCAATGATCTGGTAGCAGCTACCGCACTGGCAGCCGCAGGAGCACATATCGTACTGTTTACCACAGGACGCGGAACTCCTTTCGCATCTCCGGTTCCTACCATGAAGATCGCGACCAACTCCCGCCTGGCAGGCAAAAAGTCCAACTGGATCGATTTCAATGCCGGCGTACTGGTAGAGGATAAGACCATGGAAGAGGAGACTAAGGCTTTGTTTGATCTGGTAGTGGAGACCGCTTCCGGCAGGCAGGTATGCAGCGAGGCAGCAGGCTTCCATGATATGGCTATTTTCAAGCAGGGTGTAACTCTGTAAAAGATCATACACAAAACGGCGTTCTTTTGTTACAATAAACGTGCAGGAGAACGCCTTTGTTATATAGGAGGAACTATGACAATTCAGGAAATCAAGGCACTTCCCCGTACGGAGGAAGGCATCTTTGACTTAAAAAAGGTGCAGGCAGATGCAGGACGAAGGAACATCTATCAGGCTGCGGATCTGGTATATCCAACATATGCGGCATATGAGACCATCGAGAATAAAAAGGAAGGATATCCGGATATCATGGCGCAGATGCGTGTGCTGAAAAAGCATGCGGAGAGCGAATTCACCGCGGGAAACGGCGCTGATTACACTGCAGCACTGCTTCATACCGTAGAGCAGATCAGCCCGGAGATCTATGAGAATTACAGAGAGCTTTTAGATAATTTCCGTGGTGCCGTGAAGCGTATGCTGGAGCAGTATTATGATGCAAAAACGAAAACCTTCGCTATGGATGAAACCTCGGAAAAAGTATTCTGCGGTGCCGTACAGAAGGCATGCGGGGAATATTTACTTTTAGCGGAAAAATATCAGGAGTGCATGAGGTAGAAACGAGAGGAAACAGCGCATGGAAATCAGACATATTATGCATACTGCCCGCAGTGCGACCATTGAGATCGCAGACGGCGGCAGATATTTTACAAAACAGCCCATAGAATTACGATTAAACGGTGAGCCCACCCTCACTACAGAGAAGACCATCACTTCCTTGTTTGATTTAAAGCCGGATCAGAAATATGTGGTGGAAGCTTACGTGAATGGTGAAAAGCAGGGTGAAGTATCTTTCAAGACAGATTATGAGTATGTGACCCTGGATGTGACCAGATTCGGTGCCAAAGGTGACGGTGAGCACGACGATACCCATTTTATCCAGGCTGCCATCATGGCATGCCCGGTGAACAGCAGAGTGTATTTTCCCGCAGGAACCTACCGTATTACCAGCCTGTTCTTAAAAAGCCACATCCGTATCGAACTGGCAGAGGGTGCGGAGCTTAAGGCATTTACCGACAGAGAGAAATTCCCCACATTCCCCGGCATGCTACAAAGCTATGATGAGACCGACGAGTACAATCTCGGCACATGGGAGGGGAATCCCTTACCTATGTTCTCCGGCATCATCTGCGGTATCGGTGCAGAAGACGTGGTGATCTACGGACAGGGTAAGATCAACGGCAACGCTTCTAAGGAAAACTGGTGGAAGGATCCCAAGGTCATGAACATTGCGTTCCGCCCCAGACTGTTTTTCATCAGCGGATGTAAAAATGTGACTTTACAGGGAGTGACCTTCTGCAATTCGCCTTCCTGGACATTGCATCCCTATTTCAGCAACGATCTGAAATTCATCGGTGTGACCGTGCAGAATCCCAGCGATTCTCCCAACACCGACGGACTGGATCCCGAGTCCTGCAAAAATGTGGAGATCCTGGGCGTGCGTTTCTCCCTGGGAGATGACTGTATCGCAGTCAAGAGCGGCAAAATCTACATGGGCAAAAAGCACAAGACTCCTTCCGAGAACATCCACATCCGCCAGTGCCTGATGGAGAACGGTCATGGTGCTGTAACTCTGGGCAGCGAGATGGCAGGAGGCGTGGTGAATCTGACGGTGGAGGACTGCATTTTCCGTCATACAGACAGAGGCCTGCGTATCAAGACCCGCCGCGGCAGAGGAAAAGATGCAATTCTAAGCAACATTATTTTCCGGAATCTGACCCTGGATCATGTGATGACACCGCTTGTGGTCAACTGCTTCTACTTCTGCGATCCCGACGGCAAGACCACTTATGTCCAGTCCAGAGATGTCTACCCTGTGGATGACAGAACACCGCAGGTGAAAAAGATGGTATTTGAAAATATGGATTGCACCAACTGCCATGTGGCAGCAGCTTATTTTGACGGACTTCCGGAGCAGAAGATCGAGGAGATCTACATGAAGGACATCTCCATCAGCTATGCCGAGGATGCAAAATGTGATGTACCTGCCATGTCGGATGGTGTAGAAAAAAGCAGTAAGAGAGGACTTTTTGCAAGAAATGTTGCAAAATTGACCCTGGATAACGTGAGAATCGAAGGACAGGTTGGAGAGGCTTACGAGCTGGAAGGCGTAGATGAGCTGATCCGGCGTTGATGTAATGAGCCTCAAGGAAAAACAAGTGGCTGCAAAGCAGACATTTGTTTTTCTGGGCTCATTAGCGAACGAATATCCTTCGAAGCAGGATGTAGAGTGCGATAGCACGAATTCGTGAGCTTATGATATAATGAGCGCAAGTGAGCCAATATGCTTGCATAATTGGCGAACGGCGAATTTGATCATGATCGTTGCGAAGCAACGGTAAGCACCGTAGGTGCGAATCATGATATAACGAGCGCACGCTACAGTACGACAAACATAAGAGAATACGGTCCAAGAGCCGTGATCGGAATGGAGGAAATTATGCAGTTAGGAATCCGTTTACATGATACGAAAAAACTTCCTTTTGAGGAACGTATTGCCAATGTCCATGAGCTTGGCTTTGCCTGCGGACATCTGGCACCCGGTAAGGTGATCACCGAGTTTCCCACTACCGATGAGGCACTGACCCCGGGACTTGCCATGTATATGAAAAATGTATTTGCGAAAAATCAGGTGGATGTTGCGGTGCTTGGATGCTATCTGAATCTGGCAAATCCAAATCCGGGGCAGCTTGCGAAGATCACCCACCGCTATATGGCACATATCCGTTTTGCTTCGTGGCTTGGCTGCGGTGTGGTGGGAACCGAGACCGGTGCTCCCAACGAGACTTATACCGCAGTACCCGAATGCCATGGTGAAGAGGCTTTGCAGACCTTTATCACCAACTTACGTCCCGTCGTAAAATATGCCGAGCAGATGGGTGTGGTCATGGCCATCGAGCCGGTATGGAAGCATATTGTCTACAATCCCGCCAGAGCGAGAAGAGTGCTGGATGAGATCAATTCGCCCAACCTTCAGATCATTCTGGATCCGGTAAATCTGCTGGATCACTGTAATTATAAGGATCAGGTAGCAATTGTGGATGAAGCCATTGATCTGTTAGGTGAGGATGTAGCAATGGTACATCTCAAGGATTTTATCCCCGAGGATGGGAAGCTTAGATCCGTAGGCTGCGGTCTGGGACAGATGGATTACACATCCGTGCTGAAGTTCATGAAGGAGCGCAAACCTTTTATCCATGCGACTTTGGAAGACACCACACCGGAAAATAATGTGCAGGTGAAAAATTTTATTCAGGGACTCTATGACAATCTGTAAAGTTGTGATATACTCTTACGAGAGTATTCCCAGTAGATTAGTAGGAGAACTGAAATGTTAAATGAATTTTCCAGAACAGAATTATTGATCGGCAAGGAAGCCATGCAGCGCCTGTACAATGCAAGAGTTGCTGTCTTTGGCATCGGCGGTGTCGGCGGTTATGTGGTGGAGGCTCTGGCGCGCAGTGGCGTGGGAGCCTTTGACCTGATCGATGACGATAAGGTCTGTCTGACGAATATTAATCGTCAGATCATTGCCACGCGGAAGACCATCGGCAAATACAAGGTGGATGTCATGGAGGAGCGGGTGCATTCCATCAATCCTGAGGCGCTTGTTACGGTGCACAAATGCTTTTATCTGCCGGAGACTGCTGATCAGTTTGATTTTACCCGGTACGATTACGTGGTGGATGCGGTGGATACCGTGACTGCCAAGTTGGAGATCATCATGCGGGCGAAGGAGGCGGGCGTTCCCGTTATCAGCTGTATGGGAGCCGGCAATAAATTAGACCCCACGCAGTTTCATGTGGCGGATATCTACAAGACCACTATGTGTCCCTTAGCGAAAGTCATGCGCAGAGAACTGAAAAAGCGTGGTGTGAAGAAGCTGAAGGTGGTGTATTCTACGGAAAATCCGGTGAAGCCGCTGGAAAATATGGAAAACAGCTGCAAGACAGGCTGTGTCTGTCCTCCGGGTACCACTCATAAATGCACGGACAGAAGAGCTATCCCCGGCAGTATTTCATTTGTGCCGTCCGTAGCGGGACTGATTCTCGCAGGTGAAGTGATCAAGGATCTGATTGCTGAAAAAGCATAGCTTTTTTATTAACAGTGCGGTATAATTCTATTATGCATGGACTGTTAAGACTACAAAGGAGGTTGCTTTATTTATGACAGAAGAGGTAAGCAAAGAACAGATCAAAGGGGAAAATGGGACAGGTATTGATGAAGCCAAGCGCCTGAAGGGGAAAAAGGGAGCTAACATGGTAGTCAAGATCCTGGCGATCGTACTGGTACCGCTTGTGGCTATCGCACTCATTGCCATCCTGGCATTGAATTCTGCAGGGGACAGGATTTCCGACGTGATGATGAAGCATGAGCTGTCAGCGACGGAATATGCACTGGAAATGAGCCTGAACACTTCTGCTCCCGGAGACTTTACATACGAGAACGGAGCACTTTATAAGGGGGAAATGAATCTTACGGACAATAAGCAGGTACTCGATGCTTTCAAACAGAATGCCGGTGTGGATGTGGCACTGTTCTGGGGCAGCGATCTGGCAGTGACCAATCTGACCGGAGATACCATCACTCTGAGTGAGAAGGTGGCTTCTAAGGTACTGGGTGGAGAAAGTTATTTTTCCAATTCCCTGAAGCTGGGTGATACCGGATGTTATGCATATCTGGCACCTTTAAAAAATACGGACGGCACGGTTGTGGGTATTCTGGCTGCCTGTATGCCGGTAAGGGAAGTGAATGCACTTTATAAAGGAATCGTAACCGGAAGAGCAATAGCGATTCTGATCCTTGTGGCAGTATTCTGTGTCTCCACTTTTATTGTAGTAGGTATGATCTCCAAAGCACTACTGGGTGTAGTAGGTAACCTGGATCAGATCGCGGAGGGTAAATTGAACTTCAAGGTTCCCGATAAGCTGTTAAACCGCAGTGATGAAGTGGGTAAGAGTGCACGGGCCGTATACTCTGTAGTGACCGGATTCTCTGGTATTATTCAGGATATTCACAACTCTATGCTGGATATGAATGAGTTCACGGGAACGTTCACCAGCAATTTTGACAGCATTGGACAGTCCATTTCTTCTGTAAATACAGCAGTGAATGAGATCGCCCAGGGAGCTACCACACAGGCGGCGGATACCCAGAAAGTCAGCGAAAGCATGAACGAGATGAGCAATGCACTGGGCCGTACGGCAGACAGTGTTAATGCTTTGAGTAGCAGTGCTGCCAACATGAAGGAAAGCAATGCCACCGTGGACAGCACCCTGAAGGAACTGTTGGAGATCAGCTCTCATACACAGCAGTCGGTGGATCAGGTGCAGGAGCAGACCAATATCACCAACGAGTCCGCACAGGCGATTCAGGCAGCTACCGATATCATCGCAGGTATTGCGAACCAGACCAACCTGCTGTCATTAAATGCCAGCATTGAGGCGGCTAGAGCCGGTGAGATGGGCAGAGGCTTCGCAGTCGTAGCGGAAGAGATCCGTGGTCTGGCAGACCAGTCCAAGGAATCCGCAGACAAGATCCGCGGCATCGTGGAGAACCTGATCAGCAATTCCAACCAGAGCGTTCAGATCATGAACGGTGTGGTAGGTGAGATCCATCAGCAGAACGAGAAGCTGGGTACCACGCTGAATGTCTTCAGCACCCTGAACCAGGAGGTTCAGAAAGTAGTCGGTGAGATCAATGTGATCTCCGGCGAGCTGGATCATATTGAGAGTTATAAGACGGATGTGGTGGAGAAGATCGATGGACTTACCGAGATCTCCCAAAACAATGCGGCAAGCACCGAAGAGACCGCAGCTACCATGGATCAGCTGGCGGAGATCGTGGAGGATTGCCGACAGGCTACCATACAGCTGAATGAAATTGCGGATTCACTGAATGTAAATGCGAAGAAATTCCAGCTTTAATTTGGATAGGCGGGATAAATAGAGGAAGAGCAAGGGGGCACTGTTACATAATTGTGGCAGTGCCCTTTCTGGAAAGGAGAGAGCCTGTGGAAGATACAGCGATACTGGAACTGTACTGGGCGAGGAATGAGCAGGCAATCGCAGAGACGCAGAAAAGTTACGGAAAATATTGTTACAGCATTGCCTACCATATCCTGCATGACAGGGAGGATACGGAAGAGTGCCTGAATGATACCTGGATGCGGGCATGGAATGCCATACCTCCGAAAAAACCGAACCGGCTGGAACTGTTTTTGGGAACAATCACCCGCAATTTATCGTTTGATAGATGGAAGACAAAGAATGCAAAAAAACGGGGAAGCGGACTCATGGATACCACGCTGGATGAACTGGCGGAGTGTATTCCCGCAGCCAACGATACGGAAAGCATTGTGGAAGCAGCGGAGTTAGAGCGGAGCATCAATGCTTTCCTGCATACGCTCTCCGAACAGGAATGTAATGTTTTTTTACGAAGGTACTGGTTCGTGGAGGAGTATGTCCAGATCGCAGAGCGTTATGGCATGAATCTGAATACGGTGAAGACATCCCTGTTTCGCACGAGGAAAAAGTTGCAGAAATATCTGGAACAGCAGGGGATTGTCTTGTAAGAGGAAGAGAAGATGAGCGAGCAAAACAGAGAAAAAGAAGAAAGATTGTTCCGTGCCCTGTCCGGTGTAGAGGAGGAATTACTGCATCGGAGTGAACAGAATGAAGGCGTGGAAAAGCGGAAAGCAAATGGGAAAATACGCAGATTTCCGCTATACTATGTGTCCCGCATTGCGGCAGCCTGTCTTTGCTTCGTGGTGGCGGGAGTGTTGTACGTGACAATGAGCAGTACCAAAATGGCAGACAGCACCGGTGCGGATACAGCGGCACCGCAGTCAGCATACAGCGCAGGCGCAGATGGTGCGGCACCGGCGGAAGATTTTGAAGCGGCGAAGGCAGGGGATACCGCAGAAGAGGCGGAGATGGCAGCGGCTGCGGCAGATATGACGGAAGGTACTATGGCGGAGGTGACGGCAGACACGGATGGCACCGTTACAGAGAATGCGCAGCAGGCGGCACAAAACAATGACAGCATGGATGAGAAGCAGAGAAGCCAGCCCACTGTAAGCGGCAATGAGGCGTCCGGTGCAGAGGACAGCATGGAAGAAGCAGAACAAGATCAGGAAGAGACACTTATAGAAAAACAGAAGAGCCCCTCCTTAGAGAAAATGAAAAGGAAAGGACAACAATAAGCAATGAGTACGATAGAGAAACATGACATGACCCAGGGAAAGATACTGTTGCCTTTAGTATCGTTTACGATTCCCCTGGTACTGGGCAATCTGTTTCAGCTGACCTACAACGCTGCGGACTCCGTGATCGTAGGAAAATACGTGGGAGAGCAGGCACTGGCAGCAGTGGGAACTTCCACACCGATTATGAATATAGCGATCCTACTGATCAGTGGAATGTGCATGGGAGCCAGCGTCTTAATGAGCTCCCAGTATGGTGCCAAGGATTATGATACTCTGTCGAAGCAGATCAGCACCACCATGCTGGCAGGTTGCGGATTCTCTGTGGTATTTTCATTGCTCATGCTGCTGCTTGCGACACCGGTGCTTCGGCTGATCCGGGTGCCGGAGACTGCGATTCCGGAAGCCGCGGTATATCTTCGGATCATTTTCCTGGGACTGATATTTACATTTATCTATAATTTCCTGGCGAACACCATGCGGGCGCTGGGAGACAGTAAGACACCGTTGTATTTTCTGGTAACCAGTGCTTTTTTAAACATTTTCGGAGATCTGTTCTTCGTGGTGGTATTACGATGGGGCGTGGCGGGAAGTGCCATTGCCACAGTGTGCAGCGAGGGCCTGTGCTGCCTGCTGTGCGGCATTTATATCAAGAAAAAGATTCCACTGTTATGCCTTGGGAAAAAGTGGTGGGTCTTTGATAAGAGCCTGCTTGGTAAGACTGTCAGCTACGGCAGCACCAGTGCCATGCAACAGGTATGCTTACAGCTGGGCAAGCTCATCATTCAGTCAGTAGTCAATACTCAGGGTGTGGCGGTTATGGCAGCATTTACCGCAGTGAACCGCGTGGATGATTTCGCTTATACGCCGCAACAGAACATCGGACATGCCATGACGACTTTCCTGGCGCAGAACAAGGGCGCCGGACACAAAGAGCGCATGAAGAAAGGGTTTCAGACAGGATTGTTGATCGAGCTGGTCTATTCCATCGGTTTGTTTGCGGTGATCTGGGGCCTGGCTCCGCAGATCATGACTCTGTTCGCCGAGGATGGGGATGCGCAGGTGGTATCTCTCGGAATCAGTTATCTGCACCTGATCTCCTGGATGTATATCCTGCCGGGAATGACCAACGGAATCCAGGGATTCTTCCGCGGCATCGGCGATCTGAAGGTGACACTGTACAGCACCTTTATGAATATGTTGGGCAGAGTTGTGGCGGTATTCGTGATGCTGCGTCTGCTGCATATGGACTTCGCCAGTCTGGCGTGGGCCAACATGATCGGCTGGATCGTGATGCTGTTGTTCGAGATACCGTTATTGGTGAAATCCCTGCGTAACGGTGAGTGCGGATAGAGTGAAAGGTAGGAAAAAGTTTTTCGGACCCGTTGTACTACTGTGGAAAAAATGGTATGATAAATTTAATGATGTATAGCTGCTTTGGCGGCGGATTGAGAGGATGAAATGGACAAGATTATTTTAACGGGCGACAGACCCACCGGCAGACTACATGTAGGACATTATGTTGGATCTCTCAGGAGACGTGTGGAGCTGCAGAATTCCGGCGAATATAAGAAGACCTTTATCATGATCGCAGATGCACAGGCTCTGACGGATAATATCGAGAATCCCGAGAAGGTGCGCCAGAATATAATCGAAGTGGCACTGGATTACATGTCTTGTGGACTGGATCCTGCTAAGGCTACGATTTTCATTCAGTCTCAGATCTCCGAATTGTGTGAGCTGACTTTCTATTATATGGATCTGGTGACCGTAGCCAGATTACAGAGAAACCCGACTGTTAAGAGCGAGATACAGATGCGTAACTTCGAAGCGAGCATTCCGGTAGGCTTCTTTACCTATCCGATCAGCCAGGCTTCTGATATTACTGCATTTAAGGCAACGACTGTTCCGGTAGGTGGTGACCAGCTGCCGATGATCGAGCAGACCAGAGAGATCGTGCACAAGTTCAATACCGTATATGCACCGGTACTGGTAGAGCCTAAGGCACTTTTACCTGAGAACGAAGCATGCCAGAGACTGCCCGGCATCGATGGTAAGGCAAAAATGAGCAAATCTCTGGGTAACTGCATCTACCTGTCAGACAGTGCAGATGATGTGCGCACCAAGATCATGAGTATGTACACCGATCCGGAGCATCTGTTAGTCAGCGACCCCGGACACCTGGAAGGCAACACCGTATTCACTTATCTGGATGCTTTCTGCCGGCAGGAACATTTTGAGAGATATCTGCCGGATTATGCAGATCTGGACGAACTGAAAGCACACTATACCAGAGGCGGTCTGGGAGATGTGAAGGTGAAGAAGTTCCTGAATAATGTTATGCAGGAGACTTTGGAACCGATCCGTAACCGCAGAAAAGAACTGGAGAAGGATATTCCCGCAGTTTATGATATCCTGAAAAAAGGCAGTGATGAGGCACGTGAAGTGGCAGCGCAGACTCTGGCTGAGGTGAAGAGTGCAATGCGTATCAACTACTTTGAGGATGCAGAGCTGATCCGGATGCAGAGCGAGAAATACGAAGGACAATAAAGACGAATTATTAAGAAAAAGGACATTTCCGCAGATCGGAGACGTCCTTTTTTGTATACACTGAATACGCAGGCCATTTATTATCAGTTGTTGCCGTAATTGACATACAGCGATGTCTTTTGGAAATACTGAGCGACCTTCCTGCTGGTGGGATCTTCCGGGTCACCGGGGAGATCACCGGTATAGATCAACGCCGGCTGATGCGTAAACGGTGTCAGTACCACATCCGTAACCTCCGGATCATTCAGGAGAAGCAGACGGTCTTCGTATTCCGCAGCGTAGGCAGTGGCTTCCCCATCTGTCAGTACCCGGATGGCTTTCATGGCGGAAGTTTCCTGCCACAATCCGGTATAGAGGATGCTGAATAACAGAACTGCCATAGCAAGATAACGAGAGGTGTTAAGCTTTCCTGAGACTTCTATTCTCTCCGGGGGTTTCGGTCGTGCCTGCACTTTCAGAACTACAAAGCCGATCCAATAGAAGAATACGGTAAAACTGATCAGTAGGAACATATAATAGACGATGGCAACCGCCCGGCCAGGTCCCGTGGAGTTCATGGTATAGAACAGGGGACAGGACATGGAGCAGAACAGTCCGTAAGCATAACCGGTAAACAGAATAGGGTGGGAGAAAAATGCTCCGTTTTTCTTCTGCAGGATCCGCAGGAAGACCGGCAGCAGAAGCAGCGCGGCAAGCACCCACCACAATCCCGTCCAGGCAAAGGTATAACGGATGCCCTGTAACAGACATTTTGCAATCGCTTTCCAGGCAGGAATCTTCCACATGCCGCTTTGACGTACGTGATTGCCGGGAGCCATGGCGCTTACGGCGAAGGACAACAGGAGAACGACAGAAGTAATCCCGCAGATATATGCTTTTTTATTTTTCTGTAACAGTAACAGAAGTGTTATGGTTACTGACAGAAGCATACAGGGAAGAAGAGAAACATAGTTGCCGCCGCCCAAAAAGACAGCGAACAGGAGTAGTGGAAGCAACAGGATCCGCTTTCCATTGTCCAGGTAGCGAAACAGTGTGCCGAGGAAAAACAGTGTCACGGCAAAGAAACCGGTGTAATACATGGAGCCATTGTACCAGTAGAAGCTGTCACTTTGAAATTCCACTGTCTGAATACACAGAAAGCTGAGAATGGAAGAAACGGTGATCCATTCTCCGCAAGTTCCCGGCAGAAAACGGCGGAACAGAGGACACAGCAGATAAAAAATACCTCCGCACAATAAAAGCAGGATCACGAAAGTCACCAGATGATAGGCGGTATTGGAAAATACATTGGGTGCAAGATACATCAGGAAAAGCGCTGAATAGGTTCCCTGCCAGATCTGATAGCTGTCTGCGACACCTGCGCAGGCAGCGGTAAACGTTTGTATGATGCTCCCTGTCTGCTGCCAGACCAGATGAGTCTCCGCACCGTAATAATAATCGTCACCGGTGGGATAATTGTAGCGTCCCAGCCAGATCAGAGGGATCAGATTGAGTAGCAGGATCGCAAGGAAAATATATGATTTCCATTTCGCAAAATTATTTTTCATAAGGGGAATGACTCCTGAGCAGATTTTGTAATACTATGATCAGTATAACATACCTGCAAAGACAGGAAAAGAGACTTGTTTTGCAAAAGATGAGAGTATATAATCAGCTTAATGACGGCGGAAGGAGGATGCGCCATGGATAAGAAAGATAACAGAAGTTCGGAAAGAGAGCCGGAAGGAAATAGCTTTGATTATGAAGAACTCGCAAATGAGCCTGCGGAGGATCAGGACTATGAAGAGTACCGGGAAGAGGATGATTTTGACGAGGATGAAGAGGTGGTATTCCGCTTCAGACCATGGATGATCCCGGTGTTTGCGGGAATGATGATCCTGGCGATCCTGATCTGCATTCCACTATGGAAATTAAGCAGCCATAGCGGGGAAGCAGGAGACAGCGACGCATTGGTGACAGCAACGGAAGCACAGACGACAGAGGCTACTGATATCCCGGAGACGGTAATGGCGCCTGAGGTGTCCACAGAACCGATTACCACACCGGAGCCTACGGCAGCGCCGACAGAGACTCCACAGGCGACCCCGGCAGCAACCCCGGAAGCAACAATACAACCGACAGAGGCACCGGCGGCTACGGAGATCCCCAATGCCAATAGTGCCGGAAATGCTCTTGCGGAAGGAAACGCCATGACATTCGGAGATGTGAACGAGACCGTCACCGCCAAAGATGTAATTAACCTTCGCAGTACTCCCTATACCGGAGACGAAGGAAATGTGGTGGGACAGCTGAAAAACGGAGAGACGCTGGTCCGTACCGGCAGAAACGATTCCACCGGCTGGTCCAGACTGGATTATAACGGGCAGACCGTCTATGCGGTGTCCGCATACCTGACGACCGACCTGACTTACACGAAACCGACAGCGCCGGTGAATTCCAACCGCGTCAGCACCCAGGACGGCAGAGTGATCGTATTTGTGGATTGTGATGACTACATTACCCCCAAGGATCTGATCAACCTGCGGACAGAACCCAGCACCAGCGAGGGGGAGAGTACCGTGCGTACCCAGGTGCGGAATGGTACCAACCTGCATCGTACGGGATACAGTGAAGCCTCCGGCTGGTCCAGGGTAGAGTATAATGGAGAGATTCTGTATGCTGTGACCAGTTACGTGGTCTCCGGAACTGCTCCGGAATGACGTTTTCTTATTTCGGTCTTACGGTAAGTCTTTGAATCAGGCCGTTTTCATCGGTCTCGCGGACGGATTTAAGCGATGTGGAGATCAAGTGGGCGGCGAGACAATAAGGGATCCTGGTCAACTGCCTGTCGGCATATTGTTTTGCGGATGCGCAGAAATACCGGGGGATCCTGGTCATTCACTATTCCGATATGGAGGATGAGGTGCTGCAAAAAGTGATCGGAGCGCTGGAGGAGATTTTTTGTAACTATTCAGAGCCATGAAAAACTGCGTTCTGCGAATGCTTGCATTCAGGCAGATAAGCAGTTTTATATGGCGAAGTAACCACATGAGCAAAAGGAAAGCTACGAAGTAGCGGTTTTGCGAATGGGGTTCTGAATAGTTACAATTTTTTATAATTTATAATTCTTCGCTAATGCGGGAACACTGACAAAAAAGAATGCAGTGTTGTCGCATGGAAGGAGAAATTATGAATCAGAGAGTGGGAAGAAGCAGTATCCGTCTGGCGCAGCCGGTGTGTGTGATCGCCGGTGCCGCTATTGTAGGGAAAAAAGAAGGCGAGGGACCGTTAGGAGCCCTGTTTGACATGGTGGGAGAGGATGATCTCTTCGGCTGTAAGACATGGGAGGAGGCGGAAAGCAATCTCCAGAAGGACGCAGTCTACATGGTCATGGAAAAGGCCGGGTGGAAAGCAGAGGATGTCTCGTATCTCTTCGCCGGTGATCTGTTGGGACAGTGCATTGCCACTTCCTTCGGCATTTCCGCTTACAATATTCCCCTGTTCGGAGTCTATGGTGCCTGCTCTACCTGCGGGGAAGCGCTGACACTGGGAGCTGTGATGGCAGCGGGAGGCTATGCGGAGCATGTGGTCTGCGTGACATCCAGTCATTTCGCCAGCGCGGAGAAGGAGTTCCGCTTTCCGTTAGATTATGGGAACCAGAGACCTCTGTCTGCCAGCTGGACAGTGACAGGAAGCGGAGCCTTTGCCCTGGGGCTGAATCAGAAATGCAGAGCCCACATTACCGGCATGACTCCCGGGCGGATCGTGGACTATGGACTCAAGGATTCCATGAACATGGGGGCCTGCATGGCACCTGCCGCCGCAGATACCATCGAACGCCACATGGAGGATTTCCATGTGCAGCCACAGGAATATGACCGGATCATCACCGGGGATCTGGGAAGCGTGGGACAGACAGTGCTGATCGATCTGCTGCGGGAAAAAGGAATTGATATTGCCGGCAGACACATGGACTGCGGCATTGAGATCTTTGATGCAGATGCCCAGGACACCCATGCCGGTGGCAGCGGCTGCGGCTGCAGCGCCGTGACTCTGGCAGCATATATTCTCCCGAAGCTGGAATCCGGCGAATGGAAAAAAGTCCTCTTCCTCCCCACCGGAGCCCTGCTCAGCAAGACAAGTTTTAATGAAGGCAAAAGCGTGCCGGGAATCGCACATGCGGTAGTATTGGAGAGTCCGGTGGTGAAATAGGGAAAAGCAGCAGGTCAGAAATGAAATCACTCTTGCAAGTGCTGTAAGTTACTGGTAAAATAAACCTCAAACGGCGAAAAATATTATGCCGGGAATGGCTGGTGAGTCAGAATGCGCAGGATAGAATTTAAGATGGAACGACCGGGACTGTTGGAGGTCGGACAGAAGATCACGGTTACGGAGGGACTTCTGCCCAGCAACTATTACTATACGATAGACCCTTCCCTGGCAATGTCTCCGAATATTCCGTTCCGCTACCGCCTGAAGAACCGGGAGGGTGTCGTGGCGGATATTGTGGAGAATTCCAGAGGATTCTACGTGACGGCGGAATTTGATGAGCCGGAGGTAGATATGACAAAGTAAACGCCGGGGATGTCGCAGAAATTTCGGAACATGCCGGGTAGCAGGCAGCTCAAGGCGCAGATGACAGATTTAAGGAAGAATTATTTATAGGAAGAAAGAGGAGAATATTATGTTACAGAAGATTTCAACAGACAAAGCACCCGCAGCGATCGGACCTTACTCCCAGGGTATCGTACTGGGCAATATCTTTTTCGCATCCGGACAGATTCCCATTGATCCCGCTACCGGCGAGATTCACGGAACTACCATCGAGGAACAGGCAGAGCAGGTAATGAAGAATATCGGCGAGCTGTTAAAGGCAGCAGGCACCGATTACACCAGAGTAGCCAAGACCTCCTGCTTCCTGGCAGACATGGGCGATTTCGCAGCGTTCAATCAGGTCTATGCAAAGTACTTTACTGAGAATCCTGCCAGAAGTTGTGTTGCAGTCAAGACCCTTCCCAAGAACGTATTATGTGAAGTGGAAGTCATCGCAGAAGTATAATGAAGAACGAGACGGAGGATCGTCGCTTACAGGCGGCGATTTTCTTGTGTATAGGTAAGGTGGATAGAAACTTATGAAAAATAATATTACTCTGATCGGCATGCCGGGCTCGGGAAAAAGTACGGTAGGTGTCGTCCTGGCGAAGCGGCTGGGCAGACGTTTTGTGGATTCCGACCTGGTGATCCAGGACAGACACGGCAAATTATTACACGAACTGATCACGGAATATGGTGTGGAAGGCTTCTGGCAGATTGAGAGCGACGTGAATGCGTCCTTAGATCTGGAGAACAGCATCATTGCTACCGGCGGAAGTGCCTGCTACGAGCCGGAAGGCATGCAGCATCTGCGGGAGATCAGTATGGTGGTATACCTGAAGCTTCCCTATGAGGAAGTGGAGAAACGGCTGGGGGATCTGAATGCCAGGGGCGTGACCCTGCAGCCCGGTCAGACCCTGCGGGATCTGTATGATGAGAGAACCCCTTTGTATGAGAAATATGCGGACCTCATCATAGACTGTAACGGAAAAATGCTGCGGGATATAGTGGCGGAGATCGCTGAGAAATATAAAAAACAGTCCTGATAAGAGTAAAATATAAGGAACGGAAAATAAATACAACTATGGAAAATACAAGAGCAAAAACAACGAGAAACAGCCTGATTCTTCTGTTGACAGCCACTATCTGGGGCATGGCATTTGTCTCCCAGAGCAAGGGTATGGATTACATGCATCCGTTTACTTTTAACGGCGTCCGTTCTCTGATCGGCGCTGCCGGTATTCTGGTGTATATTCTGATCAGTCGGAAGATCGCGGGAGACAAGGCAGTAAAATTAGACTGGAAACTGAATGTCAAGGCAGGACTTCTGTGTGGTATATTCCTGACCATTGCCAGCACCCTGCAGCAGTTCGGTATCAAGTATACCAGTGTCGGCAAGGCGGGATTTATCACGACCCTGTATATTATTTTTGTGCCCATGTTTGGCATTTTTTTGAAGAAAAAGGTAGCACCGGTGGTCTGGGCGGCAGCCGGCATGGCAGCAGTGGGAATGTATCTGCTCTGCATGACAGAATCATTGCGCCTGGGGGCAGGGGATATCATGGTATTTTTATGTGCTATTGCTTTTGCGATACAGATCATGACGGTTGATCATTATGCAGCGAGAATCGATGGAGCGGTGGTATCCTGTATCCAGTTCACAGTGTGCGGTGTCGTCTGCTGCATCGGGGCGCTTATCTGGGGACAGCCGACTTTCGGACAGATCCAGGAAGGTCTGGGTGCACTGCTGTATGCCGGTGTCTTAAGCTGCGGTGTGGGCTATACTCTGCAGATTGTGGGTCAGAAGGGCTTGAATCCCACGGTGGCAGCGCTCATCATGAGTCTGGAATCCGTCATTGCCACCATTTCCGGATGGATCGCTTATAAGATCGGTTTTTTAAGTACGGATCAGACACTGACTACGAGACAGATCGCAGGCTGTGTTATCGTATTTGCCGCTGTGATCCTGGTACAGCTTCCGCCGGAGTGGTTCCGGTTTGGCAAAAAGAACGATTAAACGTATAAAGAACGCATAAATTCAGGAAAAAGTGCAGAGACTGTCCATAAACAGATATAAGGAGGAAACGCAGAGGATGGATTATATCAATGCTTTCTGGGTGGGTGGTCTGATCTGCGCGCTGGTGCAGATCCTGATGGAAAAGACGAAGATGATGCCGGGACGCATTATGGTGCTCTTAGTGGTCACCGGTGCCGTGCTCAGTGCGCTTGGCTGGTATGAACCTTTTCAGGATTTTGCGGGAGCCGGTGCCAGCGTACCGCTGCTTGGCTTTGGAAATGTGTTAATGAAAGGCGTAAAAGAAGCAGTGCAGGAACAGGGATTTTTAGGTCTTTTTGCGGGAGGCTTTCGGGCAGGAGCTGTGGGAACCTCCGCAGCGCTGATCTTCGGTTATCTGGCAAGTTTTCTCAGTAAGCCGAAGATGAAGGAATGATCAAAGTTCCTCGTAAGAGATTCCCTTCAGATCCAGATATTTTTTCAGCGCCTTGTCCCAGGCGGTATCGGCACTTTTGTCCATGGTGAAGGTCTGGTAAGCACATCCGGTGGTGAGAACCGTTTTTTCCCCATCGTAGCGGATGGTAAGCACCAGTGCCCGGATGATGTCAGGGTCCACCTGGGCTTTTGTAAGCATGGCAGCGGCTTTATCCGGCTGCATATGAAGCACAAATTTAAAATACAAAGGAGTGTGTTTTCCCTTGATCAGGTCAAAGCACAGTCCTTTTATTTTGCTAAAAGACTGCAGTTCCCAGGGAATACAGTCTTCGCCCCGCTCTTCGGCAGGATAGAAGTCCTTGTTGATATGTCCGTCGATGGTTACGGTGAGGGCGGTGCTGATGGTGGCTTCTTCCAGAAGAAAAGGATCAAAGGTATCCGCTACCAGTAGGTGATTCATAAAATTTTTCGTGGATGTAATCTGTAATGCGATCATCAAGGCTCCTTACTCCGGTGATTGTATCTTGCGTTCCGGTGTCATGCGATATAGAAATAGTATAAACGATGTACGGAAAAAAGGAAATATGAATATTTTGTGTAAAAGCTTTACGAACGAAATGTTTCGTGCTATTATAAGTAGTATTAAAAACTACATAGCATGGTTTGCAAAAAATAACAAATAATTAATAATATGGAGACAGATATTATGAGTTTCAAAATCGTAGTAGACAGTTGTTGTGAATTGCCGGAAGAGTATCTGCAGGATCCCCGGTTTGAGATCGTTCCGCTGGGACTGGAAGTGGGAGACTATAGGATCCAGGATGATGAGAGCTTTGATCAGGCAGAGTTTTTGAAAAAAGTAGCGGAATCTCCTCAATGTCCCAGATCTGCATGCCCTTCCCCGGAGAAGTTCCGGGAGGCTTATTGTACAGAGGCAGAGCATGTATATGCCATTACATTATCTTCTCATCTGAGTGGAAGTTACAACAGCGCCGTGCTGGGAATGAATCTGTATCGGGAAAAATACGGTAAGAAGCAGATTCATGTCGTCGATTCCGAATCCGCCAGCTGCGGTGAGACGCAGATCGTGAAGAAGCTGGTAGAACTGGAGGAACAGGGTCTTCCCTTTGAAGAGATCGTAAAACAGATCGAGGAATTCCGCAGCAATATGCATACGTATTTTGTACTGGATAATCTGGAGACTCTGCGTAAGAACGGGAGACTGACCGGCGTGAAGGCACTGGTGGCATCCACCTTAAGCATTAAGCCCATTATGGCAGGAGACAAGGGAAATATCGTGCAGAGAGGACAGAGTATCGGTATGAAGAAGGCACTCCGCAGAATGGCAGAGATCATTTTAGAGGAAGTCGGAGACACCCAACACCGCACACTGATGATCACCCATTGTAGTGCACCGGACCGCGCCGAGACCATCAAAAAGCTTCTTACGGATAAGGTACAGTTCAGAGATTGCCTGATCATGGACACCCGTGGCGTCAGCAGCATGTACGCCAATGACGGCGGCGTGATCGTAACAGTGTAAATGGAAAGTTACGCGTGATACTCTGCCAAAAGCTGTTTTGCGTAAGCAACGCAGTCTCTGTGCAGCGGGAACTTTTTCCCATCGCACATAATGACTTTACGGAATCCCAGCTTCTCCATGTATCTGCCGTTAAGGATGAACTTAACGGTAGGGGCAAAGAAGGTGGGATGATTTTCTATTTGGGAGAATAAATTGATGGCGGTGGTAGCGACTTTTACGGTACGGCCGTCCTTCAGGGTTACGATGACATTGCGGCCCTCTTCCTCGGCGTAGAGAATATCCGGTTCGGTCACATAGATGGTATCCTCATCCTCACGAAGCTCGATGAGGGGAACTGCTTTCGCCATGATCTCCAGAGCATGGTCAATGCTCTGCGCCAGCTCTGCTACTTTGATGGGCTTATCTAGGAAGATGACATTTTCTGGATAGGTCTGTTCCCTGTAATTGATCTTGGAACAGCATAATATAATGGGAGCGTTGACCCCCTGTGCTGTGAGGGCATTGACCACATCCGTACCGGTGGTCCCTTCTGTCAGACACATGTCGATATAAAAGGCATCGTATTGCATGGGATTGGACAGCAGTGCGGTAGAATTACCAAAAGAATCGGTATAAATGATCCCCGTAGATGCAGCACGTTTGTCGGATTCCCGCTTTAGCAAGCGCTCTAACTGTTTTCTGTCGGCTACATTATCATCACATACTGCTATATGCATATCGACACCTCCCAAATACACGCAGAGACAGATATCCGGAATCTGCTCCGTGTATGTTATTCTTCTGTAAATACGAAAGACTGAACTTATATACAATCAGTATAGCATAACTTCTACCTGAATAAAAGGACAAAAAGCAGTACCTGTACCACAAGGATCGCCGGCATTCCGTATTTGAAATACCAGTGTTTCGTCTTGTGGCGGAAATGCTGCATTCCCAGAATACATCCCAGGCTGCCGCCCAATAGCGCCGTTAAAAAAAGAGAAGCCTCCGAGATGCGCCAGGCACCCCGGATGGCTCTTTTTTTATCGACGCCCATGATGATGAATCCTGCCAGGTTGATACCGATCAGATAGACCAGTCCCACGGCAGTAATTGTCTGCATTGTAATCATAGACACCTCTTACTGCATCATTTCATAGCTTTATTCACAAAATCGCTGAATAACTATTAGTTGCCGAGCTTCTTCTCGTTCTCCTGCAGCTTCATGGCACGAACCTTCAGGGACAGACCGAACAGATTGATGAAGCCTTCTGCATCGTGATGGTCATACAGATCACCGGTGGTGAAGGAGGCCAGGTTCTCATTATACAGAGAGTAAGGAGAAGTGGTTCCTGCCTTGATGATGTTGCCCTTGTAGAGCTTGAATTTCACTTCACCGGTTACATATTCCTGGGTCTTCTCGATGAAAGCCTGCTCAGCCTCACGGAGAGGAGTGAACCATTTGCCTTCGTATACCAGGCTTGCGAACTTTGCACCCATTTCCTTCTCGAATGCATAAGTATCACGGTCTAAGATCAGCTCTTCCAGCTGCTGGTGAGCCTCCATGAGGATGGTACCGCCGGGAGTCTCATAGACACCACGGGACTTCATACCTACAACACGGTTCTCTACGATATCTACGATACCGATACCGTGCTTGCCGCCCAGCTTGTTCAGGGTACGGATGATATCGGATACCTTCATCTTCTCGCCGTTAACGGAAGTGGGAACACCCTTTTCAAATGTCATGGTCACATACTCACCCTCATCGGGAGCCTTCTCAGGAGTTACGCCTAAGACAAGCAGATGCTCGTAGTTGGGCTCGTTGCCGGGATCCTCCAGCTCCAGACCTTCGTGGCTGATGTGCCAGATGTTACGGTCACGGCTGTAGGAAGAATCGGTGGAGAAAGGAAGATGGATACCATGCGCTTTGCAGTACTCAATCTCGGATTCACGGGAGTCCATGTTCCACTTGTCGCTTCTCCAGGGAGCGATGATCTTGATATCGGGAGCCAGAGCCTTGATACCTAACTCGAAACGGATCTGGTCGTTACCCTTACCGGTAGCACCGTGGCAGATAGCTACAGCGCCTTCTTTTCTGGCAATCTCTACCAGCTTCTTGGCGATCAGAGGTCTTGCCATGGAGGTACCTAACAGGTACTTGTTCTCGTATACGGCATGAGCCTGGACACAGGGAACAATATAATCATCACAGAATTCATCGATAACGTCTTCAATATACAGCTTGGAAGCGCCGCAGGCCTTGGCTCTCTCTTCCAGACCGTCGAGCTCCTCTGCCTGTCCGCAGTTGACACAGACACAGATAACTTCGTAGTCAAAATTCTCCTTCAGCCAGGGAATGATAGCGGTAGTATCCAGACCGCCGGAATAAGCTAAAACTACTTTTTCCTTCATGATAAAATCCTCCGTTTTATAGTGTGTATGATGCCAGGGGCAAAAGCCTAAAAGCACGAAGCAATCCGTAATGCATCAGATGTTGGGATCGTGTGTTACGCTCTGACATTTACTATACAACATTATATTCGCAAAAGCAAGCAGAAAAGTTGCATAAATAAATCATAAAAATGAATAAAACAAATTAAAATATGCACATAAATGTATAAAATAGAAAATATACAGTATAAATATGCATAAAATTAGGTGCCGGATGCATAGGCTGGTCAGTCGCTGAGCTTTTCGATACCTGAGATATCGCTGTCGATCATCAGGGAGTAGTTCGTATAATAGACCACGAATCCCGGCTTGGCACCGGCAGGCTTTTTGACCTGTTTTTTCTGGACGTAATCGATCTCCACTTTTTCCTGTTCCCTGCCTTTAGAATAGTAGGCAGCCAGTCTGCCCGCTTCTTCGAAAGTACGGTCCGGCAGCTCTTTCCCCTCGGTCTTTACTACCACGTGGGAGCCGGGGATGCCTTTGGCATGGAACCACCAGTCATTTCCTGTGGCGAATTTGAAGGTCAGTTCGTCATTTTGGAAATTATTTTTCCCTACATAAATATGGAAGCCGTCGCTGCTTAAATAGTGGAAGGGCCTGCTGGTGATCTTTGCCTTTTTCGTGCCGCCTTTTCGGCGGATGTAACCGCTCTGGGTCAGTTCCTCCTTGATCTCCACCAGGTCTTCTTCCTTCAGGGCAATGTCCAGTGCTGTGCTGATGGTCTCTAAGTGGTCGATCTCTTCCTTAACCTGGCAGGTCAACTCGGACAGCGCCTCATAAGTACGCTTTAATTTGCCGTATTTGTCAAAATATTTTTTCGCATTTTCCGTGGCGGAGAGGGTGGGATCCAGGGGGATCGTTACCGGCTCATTTGTATAATAATTCACGGCGGTGAAGGATCTGTCGCCGGGCTTTGCACTGTAACCGTAGGTGTTGAGCAGTTCACCGTAGATGCGGTATTTTTCCCGCTTCTCCGTGTCCTTCATCTGGGCCAGCTGGAGGTCATATTTTTTAATATCACGTTCCAGGGCTGTCTGGACGATACGGCGCAGGTCGGAGGATTTCTGACGGATCCTGGTTAATGTATTTTTCTCCGCATAAAAATGCTCCAGCAGGGCGGACATGGAAGTGTAGGATTCCAAATGATCCGCTCCCGAGCCATACATCGTCAGGGGAACCGCTGCATATTCCACGGGGCGGGTGCCGGTGTAGGCAATGCATGGAGAGAAGGCTTCTTCCCTGATAGAAGTGACCATTTTGGAAAAGATTCCGTATAAAGTATGGTAATCCGTGGGTGTCAGTGCCGCTGTAGGACGTTCCCCATCAAGACCGGCCTCATGACATAATTCCTGTGCCAGTACGGGCGAGATGCCGGTGAAGCTTCCGTAGACCGCCTTGAAGACCGGCTGGGGTTTGGCGGCAAGCATTTCACGGAACGTATTCTCATCGCAGGTCAGGGCATCCAGCTTGTCCTGGGTGTGGGCAATGAAGTAGGGACGTCCCGGCAGGACTTCCCGGACGCTGCTGACAGCGGAGGAGACATGCTTGATACTGTCGATGATGGTATTGTCGTCATTACAGAAGATCAGGTTACTGTGTTTGCCCATCAGCTCCATGACCAGTGTCTTGTGACGCAGATCGCCCATCTCATCCAGATGTTCAATGTCAATATGCACAATACGTTCCAACCCCGGCTGGGAGATGTTCACAATACGGCCGTTCTGCAAGTGTTTGCGCAGAAGCATACAGAAGTTGGGGGCCGTCATGGGGCTGGGTTTATTGGTTTCCGTCAGATAGATCAGCGGGAGAGAAGCACTTGCGGATAACAGCAGGCGCTTCTGCCCGGTGGGCTGTTTGATCGTCAGTAACAGTTCATCATTCTCCGGCTGGGCGATCTTGTACAGCCTTCCGCCGATCAGTTCTTTTTTCAGTTCAGATATTACACAGGCAATGGTAACGCCGTCAAAAGCCATAATTTCCTCATTTCCGCTCTCGTAGAAGCTAAAAAAATAGATGCGCGGATTGCATTGCGCAACACACTTATTGTAGCAGATTTTAATCGGAAAAGGAAGTACGGTAAAAGCAGAGTGAATATTATTCCATTATATTGCATAAAAACATAAAATAAGTATGAATAAGCGCATAAATATACATATCAATCCAAAAAACATGCATAAAAATGAAAAAAGTAGTAGACATTTAGGAAGAAAGTGGTATCATGGAACTATTCAGAGTCAGATGAATATCGGAAAAGCGCAGCAGCGATTTTGCGAATGGGGTTCTGAATAGTTCCAAAGCAGAATTGCGGGAGCAGCTTGCTGCGAAGCAATTCGATGACACAGAAATGCAATGAAATGAGTGTGAGGTAAAAAAATGATCAGAGTAGGAATCATCGGAGCAACCGGTTATGCCGGAGGAGAACTGGTACGTATCCTGTTGAATCACAAGGATGCCAAAATCGTATGGTACGGTTCCCGAAGCTATATAGATAAAAAGTATTATCAGGTATACCAGAACATGTTTCAGCTGGTGGATGATATTTGTAAGGACGACAATCTGGAGGAACTGGCGAAGCAGGTGGATGTGATCTTCACCGCAACCCCCCAGGGATTCCTGGCAGGACTGTTATCCGAGGAAATCCTTTCCCAGGTGAAAATTGTGGATCTGTCTGCTGATTACCGTATCAAGGATGTAGCTACCTATGAAAAATGGTACGGCATCGAGCATAAGTCTCCGCAGTTCATCGAGGAAGCGGTATACGGACTCTGCGAGATCAACCGTGACAAGATCACGGAGAAGACCAGACTGGTGGCTAATCCCGGCTGTTATACCACCTGCTCGATCCTGACCGCTTACCCTATGGTGAAAGAAGGTATGATCGATGTGAATACCCTGATCGTGGATGCTAAGTCCGGAACTTCCGGTGCAGGCAGAGGAGCCAAAGTGCCAAACCTGTTCTGCGAAGTGAATGAGAATATGAAAGCCTACGGTGTGGCAAGTCACAGACATACTCCCGAGATCGAGGAGCAGTTAGGCTATGCGGGCAACTGTCAGGTGACCATCAATTTTACCCCGCACCTCGTACCCATGAACCGGGGGATCCTGGCAACCGAATATGCAACACTGAAGAGAAAACCGGACGGCACACTTCCTACATATGAAGAGGTAAAGGCTGTCTATGATAAATATTATGCAAACGAGAAGTTTGTCCGCATACTGGATAAGGGCAGCTGCCCCGAGACCAAGTGGGTGGAAGGCAGCAACTACGTGGACATCAACTTTGTCATTGACGAGCGTACCGGACGCATCATTATGATGGGTGCACTGGACAATCTCGTAAAAGGCGCTGCCGGTCAGGCAGTACAGAACATGAACCTGCTGTTCGGACTTCCCGAGAGCGAAGGCCTGGAGCTGGTTCCCTGCTTCCCTTAAAGCAGACACAGGACAAGGACGAAAGGATTACATACATCAATGAGCAAACAGTTTACGATCAAATCAATGACCATAGAAGATTATGACGGTCTGCACGCCCTCTGGATGACCATTCACGGCTTCGGTATCCGGAGTATCGATGATTCCAGGGAAGGTGTGGAGCGTTTTATCCACCGGAATCCCGGCACCAGTGTGGTAGCCGTCGGGGAGGACGGAACCGTAGTGGGCGGTATCCTATGCGGTCATGACGGACGACGGGGCTGCCTGTATCATGTATGTGTGAGAGAAGATTATAGAAGACTTGGCATAGGAAAAGCCATGGTGGTCCACTGCATGAATGCCCTGAAAGAGGAGCACATCAATAAAGTCAGCCTGATCGCTTTTACCCAGAACGATATCGGTAATGCTTTCTGGAAATGCATTGGCTGGACAAAGCGGGAAGACCTGAACTATTATGATTTTACTTTGAATGAAGAGAACATTACAGCGTTTAATAAATAGAAACGGAATCGAAAGGAGAGCATTCCAATATGAAACAGATCCAGGGCGGTGTGACCGCAGCAAAAGGCTTTGAGGCAGCAGGTGTGGAGGCTGCCATTAAATATCAGAATCGTAAGGATATGGCACTGATCGTAAGTAAGGCACCCTGCACCGTGGCAGGTACGTTTACCTCCAACGTGGTAAAGGCGGCTCCCGTGCTGTGGGATAAGCAGATCGTGGAGCATTCCGCATTTGCACAGGCAGTGGTAGTCAATTCCGGAATCGCCAATGCCTGCACCGGCAGACAGGGGCTGGACTGCTGTGAGGCAGAAGCAAAATGTGCCGGAGAACTGTTAGACGTGCCCACGGATGCGGTACTGGTAGCATCCACCGGTGTCATCGGTATGCAGATTCCTGTAGATAAGATTACTGCCGGAATCAAAAAGCTGGTGACAGCTAAGGCGGACACCTTAGAGGCCGGTTCCGATGCGGCGCATGCCATCATGACCACCGATACTATTTCCAAGGAGATTGCCATTGAGACCGAGATTGGCGGCAAGACCGTGACATTAGGCGGTATGTGCAAGGGCTCCGGCATGATCCATCCGAATATGTGCACCATGTTAGGCTTTGTAACCACCGATGTGAACATTTCCAAAGAGATGTTGCAGAAGTGCGTCAGCGCAGACGTAGTAGATTCCTTTAACATGATCTCCGTGGACGGTGATACTTCCACCAACGATACACTGTTAGTACTGGCAAATGGTATGGCAGGCAATGAGGAGATCACCGCAGAGGGTGAAGACTACGACAACTTCTGCAAGGCATTGCACGAGATCACTACCTTCCTGGCAAAAAAAATGGCAGGAGACGGCGAAGGGGCAACGGCGCTGTTCGAAACCAAAGTGATCCATGCAGCCAGCAAGGAAGATGCCAGAACCCTGGCAAAATCCGTGATCTGTTCTTCCCTGACCAAGGCAGCTATCTTCGGACATGATGCCAACTGGGGACGCATCCTCTGTGCACTGGGATATTCCGGAGCTAAATTCGATCCGGAAAATGTAGATCTGTATTTTGAGAGTAAGAGCGGTAAGATCCATATTTTCGGTAATGGCGTGGCATGTGATTACAGCGAGGAAGAGGCTACGAAGATCCTCTCCGATCCAGAAGTCACCGCCCTGGTGGATATGCATATGGGGGATGCGGAAGCGACTGCATGGGGCTGTGATCTAAGCTATGACTATGTGAAGATCAATGCAGACTATCGTTCCTAAGACAGTGCGCGACATACGGAAGAAATAAGTGATGGGCGGATCAGATATCTGCGGAAAGGCATGGACAGAACAATGGAAAAAGATATGGAACAGGTAATGAAAAAAGCAGAAGTGCTGATCGAGGCGCTTCCTTACATACAGAAATTCAACCGCAAGATCATTGTGGTAAAATACGGCGGCAGTGCCATGAGCAACGAAGAACTGCAGAAAAACGTCATTAAGGATGTGACGCTGTTGAAGCTGGTAGGCTTCAAACCTATTATTGTGCATGGCGGTGGTAAGGAGATCAGCCGCTGGGTCGGCAAGGTCGGCAAAGAAGCAAAGTTCATCAACGGTCTGCGTGTCACTGACGAGGAGACCATGGAAATCGCCGAAATGGTACTGAACAAGGTGAATAAGAGTCTGGTGACCATGGTGGAAGAGCTCGGTGTCAAGGCGGTTGGTGTCAGCGGCAAGGACGGCGGACTCCTTCAGGTAGAGAAAAAATATTCCGACGGTCAGGACATCGGTTATGTGGGTGAGATCACCGGCGTAAATCCCGATATCCTCTTTGATATGCTGGAGAAGGATTACCTGCCCATCATCGCTCCCATCGGACTGGACAAGGATTATCATACTTACAATATCAATGCGGATGATGCCGCGTGCGCGATCGCAAAGGCAGTACATGCGGAGAAGCTGGCATTCCTGACAGATATCGAAGGCCTGTACAAGGATATCAACGACAAGACCACCTTTATCTCCAGACTGACAGCCTCCGAGGCAGAGGGACTGATCCACGACGGTTACATCGGCGGTGGCATGCTGCCGAAGTTAAACAACTGTACTTCCGCTATCCGTAACGGTGTAAACCGCGTACATATCCTGGACGGACGTCTGGCACACTGCCTGCTGCTGGAGATCTTCACTAATCAGGGTATCGGTACCGCGATCGTATCCGATGAGGAGGAAAAATAAAATGAGTGACACCATGAAAGAATATATTGCAGAAGCGGAAAAAGATCTGCTGCATACCTATAACCGGTATCAGATCGTTCTGGATAAGGGCGATGGTGTGTATCTGTATGATATAGGTGGTAAAAAATATCTGGATTTTGTAGCGGGTATAGCCGTATTTGCACTGGGATATCAGAACAAAGCATACAACGATGCACTGAAAGCACAGATCGACAAGGTGATCCACACTTCCAACTATTATTATAATGTGCCCGCTATCGAAGCAGCACGAAAGATCAAAAAAGTATCCGGCATGGATCGGGTCTTTTTCACCAATTCCGGTGCGGAAGCGGTGGAGGGCGCCATCAAGGCAGCCAGAAAATACGCCTATCTGAAAGACGGCTGTACAGATCACGAGATCATTGCCATGAACCATTCTTTCCACGGCAGAACCATGGGTGCTCTGTCCGTGACGGGCAATCCTAAGTATCGTGAGGCATTCCAGCCTATGATCGGTCATATTAAATTCGCCGATCTGAATAATTTTCAGAGTGTGCTGGATCAGGTGACGGACAAGACCTGCGCTATCATTATGGAGACCGTGCAGGGCGAGGGTGGACTGTATCCCGCAACGGAAGAATTTTTGAATCAGGTACGGGATCTGTGCGACGAGAGGGATATCCTGCTGATCTTAGATGAGATCCAGTGTGGTATGGGCCGTACCGGTTACATGTATGCATGGCAGCGTTTTGGCGTGAAACCGGATATCATGACCTCTGCCAAGGCACTGGGTTGCGGTGTGCCGGTAGGTGCTTTTATGATGACGGAAAAGGTTGCACAGCATTCTCTGACCGCGGGAGATCACGGAACCACCTACGGTGGCAACCCATTGGCCTGCGCCGCTGTGGAAAAAGTGCTTGATTTATTCGAAGAGGACCATATAATAGAACATGTGAGAGAGGTAGCTCCTTATCTGGAACAGCGTCTGAATGAGCTGGCTGAAAAGTACGACTGTATTCAGGAACGTCGTGGTGTGGGCCTGATGCAGGGTCTGGTATTTGATCATCCGGTGGGAGATATCATTAACAGAGCATTGGAGAAGGGATTGATCCTGATCAATGCCGGTGCGGATATTATTCGTTTTGTACCTCCTCTCGTCATTACCAGAGAAAACGTGGACGAAATGATCGCTATTTTGGACACCTGTATCGAATAAGAGGTTTAAGGTAATTATGTTTTTGAAAAAAAGAATGATTGCTACAGCAGCTGTGATCGCCATGGCTGCTGCAGCTGTCTACGGAAGTACGCAGGAAATGAGCCAGACGCAGGATACCGGAGAACGTCTGCAGTTGTTTCGGGGGAAAGAGACCATCTACTGCTGGTATTCGGATGAAGCTCTGTCCGGCTATATCAATGCGGCAGCAGTGTCTTTCGGAGAACAGAACAAGGTCCGTGTGATCCCGGTGCTGACTTCCGACAGTGAATATCTGGAAGCGGTCAATCAGGAGACACTGCATTCCGATCAGATACCGGATATCTATCTGTTAAGCAGTGACTCCCTGGAGAAGGCATATCTGGCGGGTCTGGCGACAAAGGTGCCGGATACGGAGGGAATCTGCGATACGGATCATTTTTCCCGGGCAGCACTGGCAGCGGTGACCTATGACGATAAAATCATTGGTTATCCTGTGTATTTTGATACCAGTGCACTGGTATACAATGAAGATTATCTCCGCACCTGGGCGACACAACAAGCGGAAAAAGAGCTGTCCGGCAGCAGTGACAATGACGAACCGGTAGGAGAAGGTGAGGAGATCATCGAGGAAGATTCTCTTCCGGAGGATCAGACCACAGATCAGGTTACCGCGGACGAAGCAGCGGTAAACGCACTGGCGGAACAGTATTTCGCCAAGGCACTTCCCTCTACGGTGGACGATCTGTTGAACATTGCGGATACATTCGATGCACCGGAGGGCGTCGAAGGCGTCATGAAATGGGATGTGAACAATATCTTTTACAACTACTGGATCGTGGGTAATTACATGATCGTAGGCGGCGATCCCGGTGATGACAGAAATGATATCAACATCAACAATCCGGAGACCATACAGTGTCTGGAAGTATACAAGGCGCTGAACCAGTTCTTCTTCATTGAGTCAGATACCGTGACCTATGATTCCGTGATCCAGGACTTCATTGATGGCAAGACCATGTTTACCATCGGAACGACGGATGTGGTAAAGCGGCTGGAGGATGCAAAAGCAGACGGCAGTCTTACATTTAACTATGGAATTGCCCGTATGCCGGATGTCAGTGCAGAGCTTCAGAGCAGATCTTTGTCTGTTACCGGAGCGGCGGTGATCAATGGTTATTCGGAGCATAAGGAGCTTGCGGATCGTTTTGCAGCTTATCTGTCGGAAGAATATGCGGATGGACTGTATGAGCGTTCCGGTAAAATGCCTGCAAGCATTCATGCGGCGGAGAATGCGGATAATGGAGCACTTACGATTTTCGCCAATGAATATGCGGACAGCGTATCGCTTCCGAAAATGCTGGAGACAGGGAATTTCTGGATGCAGCTGGAAGTACTGTTTTCCAAGGTGTGGAACGGCGAGGATGTGACGACACTGGTGCAGCAGCTGGCGGACAATATGTCGCAGCAATTAGGAAATACAGAGAATTGACGAATCAGGAATGAAAGAACCGGTCCTGGGATAGACTACTACTAAAAAGAAAAGGTGGTAGAATCCTATGATCGGTTTTTTGATTGCTTTAGTCTCCGGAGCGCTGATGAGTATTCAGGGAGTATTCAATACCCAGGTCACAAAGGCTTCCGGTATCTGGACCGCAAGTGCATTTGTACAGTTCACGGCGTTGCTGGTATGCCTGGGAGCATGGCTGTGTACGGAGCGGACTTCCTTTCTGAAAATAGCGCAGGTGGAGCCGAAATATATGCTGCTTGGAGGTGCCATCGGTGCTTTTATTACCTATACGGTGATTCGGAGCATGGATGCCCTGGGACCGGCCAAAGCGGTGATGCTCATTGTGATCGCCCAGCTTGCTGTGGCATATATCATCGAGTTGTTCGGATGGTTCGGTGTGGAGAAGCAACCCTGGGAGTGGCGCAAGGCTGTTGGCATGGCAGTGGCAATCGGAGGTATCATAATTTTCAAGTGGAAATAAGCTGACAAACGGCTTGTAAATTCCGGATAATTCCAGTACAATGAAAGTTAACAGCATAGAGAGGCAATCCCCTGAGAGTGAACGACAGGAAGGGGACTATGATGGTTTTTAAATTTTTTTCGAAAATAAAATATAGGTGTTTGATCGGTTTGCTGGGATGCATCGTGTTATTTGTGACAGGCTGTGGGACAGCAGATGAGGCGATTGTGCTGATTCCACCCGGGGAATCCGTTGCGGAATTCCCGGAGCTGGAATCTGCGGAACAGGCTGCAGAGACCAGAGTGGTCGAGCCGCAGACGGTGTATGTCTATGTCTGTGGTGCGGTGCGGACACCGGGAGTCGTGGAGGTGCCGGAGGGCAGCCGAGCCGCGGAGGCATTGGAACTGGCCGGTGGCATGACAACGGAGGCGGATCCTTTTTATGTCAATCTGGCGGAAATCGTGACAGATGGACAGAAATTGTATTTTCCCACAGCATCGGAGGCGGAAGAACTAGAAGCTGCGGGGAAGGCGGCAGAAGAGGGACTCGTGAACATCAACACGGCATCCGCAGAGGAATTGTGTACGCTTCCGGGAATCGGAGCATCCAGGGCAGCGGATATTGTGCGCTACCGGGAGAAAAACGGTGCTTTTCAGACGAAGGAGGACATTATGAAGGTGTCCGGGATCAAACAGAATGCTTATGATAAGTTATGTGATAGGATTACGGTGCAATGAGAATATCACACACAGGGAATAGAAAGGTAAAATAAAGAGGTTAAGGAAGATGGCAGGCAAGAGAGTGCTGGTAGTGGATGATGAGAAGCTGATCGTGAAGGGAATCCGTTTCAGTCTGGAACAGGACAATATGGAAGTGGACTGTGCCTATGACGGAGAGGAAGCACTGGAGATGGCACATAACAAGGAATACGACATCATATTGCTGGATGTCATGCTTCCTAAACTGACAGGCTTTGAAGTCTGTCAGCAGATCCGGGAATTCTCCAATGTACCGGTGATCATGTTGACCGCCAAGGGCGATGATATGGATAAGATTCTGGGACTGGAATACGGTGCGGATGATTACATAACGAAGCCTTTCAATATTCTCGAGGTCAAGGCAAGAATTAAAGCTATCCTGCGCCGCATGGAGCCGAAGAAAACGTCCGCAGAGAGCGGCGGTATTCTCGAAAGCGGAGATCTGAAGCTGGATCGTGATGGCAGAAGAGCTTATATTCAGAGAAAAGAGATCGGCCTGACGGCCAAAGAGTTTGAGGTACTGGAGCTTCTGATGCTGAATCCGGACAAGGTATACAGCAGAGAAAATCTGTTAAAACTCGTATGGGGCACGGACTACCCCGGAGATGTACGCACCGTGGATGTGCATATCCGAAGACTGCGGGAGAAGATCGAATTGAACCCCAGCGAACCCAGATACGTCCATACCAAGTGGGGAGTCGGATACTATTTTAATGATAAACTTAGCCATGGACAGAATGCGTGACTGCTTGCAGGCAAAGCATTCTGTCCATGAGCTGAGTGAACGAACAT
>SAMEA3663023__coassemble_587_pt1 | contig 81461 bp, 62 predicted proteins | sample SAMEA3663023__metabat2_low_PE_007 | metagenome-assembled genome bin SAMEA3663023 (sample SAMEA3663023) | pig gut metagenome | biome: pig gut; feature: pig-associated habitat; material: faeces | place: France | collected 2012 | reverse complement strand
GTTAATAACAAGTTCTGCATTTTCATAAAAACTGTTATAAATGTTGTTTTTATGATGTCCGCGTCAGCCGATTGTCGACATGGATGTCGACTGTAGGCGGCCCCGTCATGACGAGAACTACTCATCACTTTTCGTAGAAAATTCACATCCGGAGACCTTACATCGAGACATGTGTATCGCATGCTCCGGGAGTTCGTGGATTTTGCCAATGTATTCAACTAACTCTCAATTTAGTTTGTCGCAAATACCCCAAAAATAATGAATTCCGTACGAAAAAGTTCCTAAACTAGGGATTTTTGTACGGAATTTCTTCATTTTGCCCGTTCAGCGAAAAGAACAGCTTTTTACATGGCAAAATCTCATGTTTTTGTATTTTTTAGAAAAAATTATCAGCAGTCCACGCCAAGCTTGCGCAGTTCCTCTTCCGCCTGCTCTTTGGTCAGGAAGTGGATGCCATGGATTCCCTGTTCTTCGGCGGCTTCGATGTTCTTCAAGGTATCATCCAGGAATACGCTCTCTTCTGCCTTCAATCCATAACGTTTCAAAAGCAATTGATAGATCTCCGGTTCCGGCTTGATCAGATGCTCCTTATAGGACAGGATACCACCCTCCATCTCCGGCAGGAAATTCAATGCGTCTGCACACTCTACCTCGGCCTTGTGGGAAAAATTAGACAGATAATACACATGGTATCCTTTTGCCTTTAACTCCTGCAGCCAGGGGATTGCATAGGCTCTCGGAGTTACTATTCCGGCAATACTCGTAAATGCCTGATACAGCTCCTGCTCCAGCTGTGGTGCATCTTTTACAAACGCAGCCAGTACCTGTTCATCCGTCCAGGTACCGCGGTCATACTCTGCCCATGCCGGATGCATCACAGATGCTTTGGCGATCTTTTGAATCATCTCCGCATCGAATCCTTTGTCTGCCAGAAATCCTTCCCAGCGATAATCAGTCAGTACATTTCCAATATCAAATATTATATTACGTATCATCTTATCCCGTCTCCTATCTGTTCGTACATTCTCTTGCATATGCCATCTGCATCATTTATATCGACCTCTTTATACCGTAGCAGCTGCCGCATCCAGTTCCATGATCTCCAGCAGCTTCTCCGCCGCCGGCGCCATAGGCATTTTCGTATTCCTTACAACACAGAACTGTCTCTTCGGTATCATTTTATTGAACCTGAGTTCAAAAAGCAGACCGGATTCCACATAATCTCTGGCGAAATCCCGCATCACACAGCCCACACCAAGATTCCTCCTGACAAACTGTACGATCATATCACTGGTAGCCAATTCAAACTCCGGCTGCACATAGACACCGTTGCCCGCAAGGAATTCATCCATATAACTTCTGCTGCTGGTATTTTTCTCCAGAAAAATAAGGGGCAGGCTCTCCAGTTCCTGAAAATCCAGCATTTTATTTTTATACCCGAAAAATCTTCTCCCGGCCACAAACACATCCTCGATCTCCCGCACGGGGATCATCTGAATATCCGGTCTGTCTGGAAAAGGAGTGCTGACGATTCCGAAATCAATCCTTCCCTCCCTTAAAGAATTCAGTGTCTCCGGGGTGGGGGCATTGGATACGATTACTTTAATGCCGGGATACTTCTCATGAAATTTTTCAAGATAGGGAAGCAGATAGAACTGCAGTGTCATATCGCTGGCACCGATCCGGACTTCACCCAGCTCCATATTCTGCATCTGGTGGACCTTCTTCACCCCCAGTTCGATCTGTTCGTATCCTTTTGCCACATAGGAATATAACATTTCTCCCTCACCGGTCAGGTGCACACCTTTTGCCGCCCGGTGGAAAAGCGACACATCCAAAGTGTTTTCCAGCTGCTTGACAGCCTGACTGACCGCCGGCTGTGAAATGGACAGTTCCCCTGCTGCCTTCGTCACACTTCCGCATTTTGCCACATAATAAAATACTTTATATGCCTCCAGGTTATTGATCATAGTGCCTCCCATCAATCCCGCAAACCGCTTTGAGAAAAAAGGGCATAGGCTGCATCTTCTGCCGCGCCATGCCCTTTTCCTGCATTACTATAAATCATAAGCTCACGAATTCGTGCTATCGCACTCTACATCCTGCTTCGCAGGGTATTTCGTATTATACTCTATCATTATTTCTTCAGAGGACTCTCACGATAAATGATATCTTCTCTTCCGGGACCGTTGCTGACCATGGTGATAGGGAAGCCGATCTGCTCCTCAATGAACTCTACATACTTTCTGCAGTTCTCAGGCAGATCCTCGAATTTTCTGATGCCGCGGATATCACACTTCCATCCGGGGAGCTTCTTCAGTACGGGCTTAGCCTTCTCCAGCTTGTAGGTTACAGGGAAATCAGTGGTCACTTCACCATCGATCTCATAGCCTACACATACAGGGATCTCATCCAGATATCCCAGTGCATCCAGTACGGTAAATGCTACATCGGTAGCACCCTGCAGTCGGCAGCCGTACTTGGTAGCTACACAGTCGAACCAACCCATACGTCTGGGACGTCCGGTGGTAGCGCCGAACTCACCGCCGTCACCGCCGCGGCGGCGCAGCTCATCTGCCTCGTCACCGAAGATCTCGGATACGAAAGCGCCTGCTCCTACTGCGGAAGAATATGCTTTACTTACAGTAACGATCTGCTTGATCTCATAAGGAGGGATACCTGCACCGATGGCACCGTATGCTGCCAGGGTGGAGGAAGAAGTTACCATAGGATAGATTCCGTGGTCCGGATCCTTCATGGTACCTAACTGACCTTCTAACAGAATGGTCTTGCCTTCCTTCAGTGCCTTATCCAGGAATGCAGATACATCGCATACGAAAGGTGCGATCATGTCACGATACTCATGCAGGGTATTTAACAGTTCTGCGGGATCGATCAGCGGCTTATGATACAGATGCTCTAAGATGACATTCTTCATCTCGCTGACGCGCTGTACCTTTTCCTCTAACAGTTCGTCATCAAATAACTCACTTACCTGGAAACCGATCTTCGCATACTTATCGGAATAAAAAGGTGCAATGCCGGACTTGGTGGAACCGAAGGACTTGCCACCCAGTCTCTCTTCCTCATACTGATCAAATAAAATATGATAAGGCATTACCATCTGTGCACGGTCGGATACCAGAATCTTAGGCATGGGAACATTTCTGTCTGTGATAGACTTGATCTCCTTCATAAGGATGGGAATGTTCAATGCCACACCGTTACCGATCACGCTGGTGGTATGATTGTAAAATACACCGGAAGGAAGGGTGTGCAGAGCAAATTTACCATAATTGTTCACGATAGTATGTCCTGCATTTGCGCCGCCCTGAAAACGTACGATAATGTCCGCTTTCTCTGCCAGCATATCTGTGATCTTTCCTTTTCCTTCGTCGCCCCAGTTGGCTCCTACAACTGCCTTTACCATGTTTTCCTCCATTCTTTATCACAATTCGTGATAAATCTAACTCAACTCTCTTACTCTTTTGAGAGAACAATGTTTCTCTCACACTGTCTCTTAGTATACAACACTTTGTGATATAAGTAAAATCAATATTTATTATATTTTATATAATCTGTGATTATTGTGTTCCATCCCAGCAATAGGTACAGAGTTTGTCTCTTCCGATCCCCACAGACTCGATCATATCATCCAGTCTCTGGAACTGCAGGGTAGTGAAGTTCAGCTGCCTTCCTATCCTGCCTACCATTTCTTCATACTCCGGCGTATCCGGATCCACATAGTTCTTCAGGTCGATCTGTCTGTCTTCCTGCTCCATCTCCTTGATCACACGGCGGGTGATCAGATCCATCTCGGAGGAGGATCTGGAGAAGTTCAGATACTTACAACCGTATAACAAGGGGGGACATGCCGGACGGATATGTACTTCCTTCGCACCGCTCTGGTATAAAAATTCCGTCGTCTCTCTCAGCTGTGTACCGCGGACAATGGAATCATCAATGAGCAGCAGGCTCTGATCCTGGATCAGGTCATGTACCGGAATCAGCTTCATCTTCGCGATCAGATTTCTCTGGGTCTGTATCGTCGGCATAAAAGATCTCGGCCAGGTCGGCGTATATTTGATGAACGGGCGGGAGAAAGGAATCCCCGAACGGTTCGCATATCCCACTGCATGGGCGGTACCGGAATCCGGCACACCGGCTACGATATCCGGCTTTACATGATCACGCTCCGCGAGCTTCGCGCCACACTGATAACGCATTTTTTCAACACTGATTCCTTCGTAAGAGGAAGAAGGATATCCGTAATATACCCACAAAAAGGTACAGATTTTCATGTCTTTTCCCGGCTGTACCAGCGTCCGCACGCCTTCCGGTGTCACCACGGCGATCTCTCCCGGTCCCAGTTCACGTACCGGCTGGTATCCCAGATTCAGATAAGCAAAGCTTTCAAAGGAAACACAATATGCCCCTTCCTTTTTGCCCACGGCCACAGGAGTACGTCCCATCTTATCTCTGGCCGCATAGATTCCCTTCGGTGTCATGATCAGAAGCGTCATGGAACCTTCAATGATCTCCTGGGCGTACTGAATGCCCTCTACCAGGTTATCCTTCTGATTCACAATGGCTGCCACCAACTCCGTGGCGTTGATGTCTCCGCCGCTCATCTCCAGAAAATGGGAATGTCCTTTTGCGAACAGATCCTTTATAATGGCATCAGTATTATTGATCTTGCCAACCGTAGTGATGGCATAAGTTCCATGATGGGAACGCACCATCAGTGGCTGTGGTTCAAAATCTGAGATACATCCGATACCGAGATTGCCCCGCATTTCATTGACATCCTTGTCGAATTTGGTACGAAACGGCGCATTCTCGATGTTGTGAATGGCTCTGTTATAACCTTCCTCTTTGCTGTAGACTGCCATTCCGGCGCGTCTGGTTCCCAGATGGGAATGATAGTCTGTTCCGAAAAACAGATCAAATACACAGTCTTCTTTTGCTGCGACTCCAAAAAATCCACCCATTTTTATCTATCTCCTGCTCTCTCTGATATTTCTCCGCAACGCAGAAAACCGCCATTGGCTCTCCTGGTCAAATGACGGATTTCTGTAATGATATGATTTCTATTTATACATTGATCTCTGCCTTTACGCCCAGAAGATCTTTGTTGGCTTCCAGAATAGGATGGATCACGTTCTTTAAGAATGCTTCCACCTGTTCCTTAGAACGTCCGATATACTTAGAAGGATCCATGGATGCCTTCAGTTCCTCCAGTCCCATGGGGAATGCAGGATCTGCGGCGATCAGCTCTAACAGATTGTTTTCTTTTCCTTCTACCTTCACGTTGCGGCCCGCCTCCATGGACAGCTCACGGATACGCTCATGCAGCTCCTGACGGTTGCCACCTAACTTTACAGCATCCATCATGATATTCTCGGTAGCCATGAAGGGCAGCTCACTCATCATATGCTTCTCGATCACCTTCGGGTATACTACCAGACCATCCACAACATTCAGGCACAGATCCAGGATGCCGTCGATGGCAAGAAAGCCTTCGGGAATGGACAGTCTCTTATTTGCAGAGTCATCCAGCGTTCTCTCGAACCACTGGGTAGCGGAAGTGATCGCGGGATTCAGTGCGTCCACCATCACATAACGGGACAGAGACGCAATGCGCTCACTTCTCATGGGATTACGCTTATATGCCATTGCGGAGGAACCGATCTGATTCTTCTCAAACGGCTCTTCCACTTCCTTCAGGTGCTGTAACAGACGGATATCGTTGCTCATCTTGTGTGCGGATGCCGCAATACCTGCCAGTACGTTAGCTACTCTGGTATCCACCTTTCGGGAATAAGTCTGGCCGGATACGGGATAGCACTCCTTGAAGCCCATCTTGGCAGCGATCATGGGATCGATCTTGTCGATGGTCTCCTGATCCCCGTTGAACAGTTCCAGGAAGGATGCCTGGGTTCCGGTGGTTCCCTTGGAGCCTAACAGCTTTATGGTACCCAGAACATGATCCAGATCCTCCAGATCCAGAGAGAACTCCTGCAGCCACAAGGTTGCTCTCTTACCTACGGTCGTAGGCTGTGCAGGCTGAAAATGAGTGAATGCCAGGGTAGGCTGTGCCTTATACTTATCTGCGAAGTCAGCCAGCTCCTTCATGACATTGATCAGCTTTTTTCTGACTAACTTCAAAGCCTCTGTCATCACGATAATATCGGTGTTGTCACCTACGTAACAGGAGGTTGCACCCAGATGAATGATTCCGGCTGCCTTGGGGCACTGCTGTCCGTATGCATATACATGGCTCATAACATCATGACGTACCAGCTTCTCACGCTCTTTTGCCACATCATAATTGATGTCCTCTGCGTGTGCCTTCAGCTCCTCGATCTGCTCATCTGTGATGACGGGTTTCCCGTCCTGGGACAGTCCCAGCTCTTTCTCCGTCTCTGCCAGTGCGATCCACAGTTTTCTCCATGTACGGAATTTCATATCCGGGGAGAAAATATACTGCATCTCCTTACTGGCGTAGCGTTCGGATAACGGGCTCTGATATCTGTCTGTACCTGTACTCATTTGTCTTGCTCCTCTTATTTTCTAATTATTACAACTATTCCAAACCCATCCCACACATTCTCAAAACCGTATGTTACACATACTTTCCCGCTGCTTCGCAGCTAATTTTGTTCATGTGTGGTGTGGTTTTCTGAATAGTCATCTTTTATTTGTCAAAATCTCCGCGGATATCTTCCGCAGGCGGTTCCATAGGGTATTTGCCGGTAAAGCAGCCCTTACAGATACCGAGCTTACCGCCCACCAGTTCTTCCAGTCTCTCGATCTTCAGATAGTCCAGACTGTCTGTACCGATGATGTCACTGATCTCCTTCACGGAACGGTTATATGCGATCAGCTGGTCTCTCGCCGGAACATCTGTGCCGAAATAGCAGGGCCACAGAAAAGGCGGTGAGCTGACTCTCATATGGACCTCCTTCGCTCCTGCCTCCCGCAACATCTTCACGATACGGTCGGAGGTGGTGCCGCGGACAATGGAATCATCGATCATGATGACACGCTTGCCTTCCACGGCTTCCCGGATAGGATTTAACTTGACCTGTACACTGCTCTCTCTGCTCTTCTGCTTCGGCTTGATAAAAGTTCTGCCCACATAGGCATTTTTCACGAAGCCCATACCATAAGGAATTCCGGACTGCATGGAATATCCCATGGCAGCGCAGTTGCCGGACTCCGGTACGCCGATGACCAGATCCGCATCCACCGGGGAATCCATAGCCAGGAACTTTCCTGCCAGGATACGGGAATCATACACGCTGATCCCATCGATAAAGCTGTCAGGTCTGGCGAAATAAATATACTCAAAAATACATCTTGCGGTATCCGCAGGCTTCAGCACATGGCTGGTGTCGGACTCGATCCCCTTCTCCGGAGATATGGTCACGATCTCACCGGGTAACACATCCCGGACAAATTCAGCTCCTACCGTATCCAGAGCGCAGGTCTCACTGGACAGAAAATAGGTATGGTCTCTCTTACCGATACATAACGGCTTAAAACCATAAGGGTCTCTGGCGCCGATCAGCTTCCTCGGAGACATCACCACCAGGGAGTACGCTCCCTTGATCTTCGTCATGGCTCTGCCCACCGCTTCCTCTACGGATTTGGAATTCAGACGCTCTCTGGCAATATGGTATGCAATGACCTCGGAGTCAATGGTGGTCTGGAAGATAGCACCGGTGTACTCTAACTCTCTCCGCAGTTCCGGAGCATTGATCAGATTACCGTTATGTGCCAGTCCCAAAGTACCCTTTACATAATTCAATACCAGAGGCTGCGCATTTTCTCTGGTAGAACCGCCCGCCGTGGAATAGCGGACATGTCCCACACCAATATCCCCCTTTAACTTCTCGAGGTGTTCCGGTGTAAATGCCTCATTGACCAGTCCCATATCCTTGCTGCTTAAGACTTTCCCTTTCGGTCCGTTTGTATCGCTGACGGCAATACCGCAGCTCTCCTGACCTCTGTGCTGCAATGCCAGAAGTCCGTAATAAATCGTAGATGCCACATCGTGTCCGTCAAAGTCGTACACACCGAAGACACCGCATTCTTCCTTTAATTTGTCGTTATTTTCTGTCTGGATATAAATGTTGTCCGTCACTTGTAAGCCTTACCTTTCCTGCCTGCCCCCGCAAAAAGGAATACCCAAAATTATTATTTACAGATCCTTTCCTGTCAGCATCTTGTATGCCTGAAGGTATTTGCCGATGGTCTTCTCCACGATCTCCTCCGGCAGCTTCCAGCCCTTTTCGGGATTGGCTTTCAGCCAGTCACGGGCGAACTGTTTGTCAAAGGAAGGCTGGCCATGTCCGGGCTCATAGCCGTCTACCGGCCAGAAACGGGAGCTGTCGGGAGTCAGCACTTCATCTCCCAGTACCATATTGCCGTTCTCATCCAGACCGAACTCGAACTTGGTATCTGCAATGATGATTCCTTTGGTCAATGCGTAATCCGCACACTTTTTATAAATAGCGATGGTATAGTCACGAAGCTTGGCAGCATATTCTGCACCCTTTCCGGGGAAACGCTTCTCCAGATATTCCACACTCTGTTCGTAGGAGATGTTCTCATCATGATCTCCGATCTCTGCCTTGGTGGAAGGGGTATAGATGGGCTCAGGAAGCTTATCTGCCTCCTTCAGACCTTCCGGAAGCTTGATGCCGCATACGGTACCGTTCTTCTTGTAGCTTTCCCAGCCGCTTCCGGTAATGTATCCACGAACGATGCACTCGATGGGGAGCATGTTCAGCTTCTTGCACATCATGCTGTTGCCGTCAAACTTTGGCTGTCTGAAAAATTCCGGCATATCCTTAACATCAGCGGATACCATATGATTGGGGATCACATCCTCAGTCATATCAAACCAGAATTTTGACATCTGGGTCAATACAGTTCCTTTCTTCGTTACTGTGTTGTCCAAGATCACATCAAAGCAGCTGATACGGTCAGTTGCCACCATGATCAGGGTATCTCCGTTGTCGTAGATCTCACGAACTTTGCCTTCCTTGATCGGTTTCATTTCCTGTACGCTCATACCATCAGTCCTCGCATTCTTATGTTTTTCAGTCTTTTATTGAAACAGGTGTGGGCAAGATACACCCACACCTAATAGATAAACAGATTTGCGAAAAAAAATCAATATGTTTTTACTGCAACTTACCGATAAATTCCCGAACCCGGGCATTTTCCGTTGTAAAAAGTGCTTCGGGAGAACCTTCCTCCACGATCACACCCTGTTCCATGAAAATAATGCGGTCGGATACTTCTCTGGCAAACTGCATTTCATGAGTCACGATGATCATGGTCATATGTTCACTTGCCAGCTGTCTGATCACCTTTAATACTTCTGCCGTCAATTCCGGATCCAGTGCTGAGGTCGGCTCATCAAAGAACAGGATCTTAGGCTGCAGTGCCAGTGCCCTGGCTATGGATACTCTCTGCTGCTGTCCGCCGGACAACTGGTAAGGGTAGGCATCTGCCTTATCCGACAGTCCCAACTGTGCTAAAAGCTTCTCCGCCCTCGCCACGGCTTCTGTGCGGCTTACCTTATCCACATGGATCGGCGCATCGATGATATTTTTCATCACTGTATAATGGGGAAAAAGGTTAAAATTCTGGAATACCAGTCCAAAACATTTACGGATATTATGTAATTCCGCCTTCGATGCATATTCGCACTGTACTCTGCCGTTTTTATCCGTTTTCTCTGAAGCTGCCGTCTGCCCTAAATAGATCAGCTCACCGCCGTCCATTTTTTCCAAAAGCGTTGCACAGCGAAGCAGTGTGGACTTCCCGGAACCGGAGGGACCGATGATGGAGACCACCTCTCCCTTTTTCACGGTAAGGGAGATATCCTCCAACACTCCGTTTCCATCAAAGCTTTTTTTCACATGATTCATTTCTAAGAGGATTTCGCCGTCTGTCTGTTCCATATACGATACTCCTGTCTGTCACCTATCTGTAATAAGATGTCTTCTTCTCCAGGTATTCCATGAAGGATGCCACAACGAGATTAAAGATATAATAGAATACACCTGCCGCCAGCAACGGAACCACACTGGTCTGTGCTGCTCCGATCTGCTTCGCCACTGTAAACATCTCCGCGATGGAAATGGTAAATGCCATAGAAGTATCCTTGACTAATGTGATAGTCTCATTGGTCACCGGCGGAAGCACCCGCTTCACCACCTGCGGCAGAATGATCTTCACGAAAGTCTGTGCCTTACTGTAGCCCAGTACCTGCGCAGCCTCATACTGTCCCACCGGAATAGATTCGATCCCCGCACGGTAGATTTCCGCAAAATATGCTGCATAGTTGATCACGAATGCTACGATCACCGCCGGGAAACGATACCCCGTTCCCACGTGCATGCGGAACACATAAAAGGGTGCGAAATACACCACGATGATCTGCAGCATCAGAGGGGTTCCTCTCATGATGGATATGTAAATTTTGGAAATAATGCGGATCACCTTACATCCCGACATTCTTCCGAAGGCTACGATCAACCCAAGAGGAAGGGAGAATAAAAGGGTCAGTACAAATATTTCCACCGTTATCAGAAAGCCCTCTGCCAGCTGGGCACTCATGGTCAGCAAACTCATGAAATCTACTCCTTAATTATCCTGACTTACATCAATTATCTTTTGTTATTTACCGAGGCAGACACTGTCGGTCAGTCCCCACTTTTCAGCGATCTGTGTGAAAGTACCGTCTGCTGCCATCTCATCGAGGGTCTTTTGCACGGTATCTCTTAACTCATCGTTCCCCTTTAAGAAACCAACGGCGTACTGCTCTACTGCCAGCTTGTTGTCCTCGCCCTGCAGCATAACGAACTTCCCTGCTTCTCTCTGGGCGATCTGGTACTGTGCCACACCGATATCGATAGCTACGGCATCTACTGCACCCTGCTCCAGATCCATGAATGCAGTGTTATAATCCGCATACTCGATCAGCTGTGCAAAGGAATCACGCAGTGCAATGTTATCACTGTTCTCTTCATCATTCAGTGCAGCCAGTGCGGAAGAATCCTTCTGTACCGCTACAACCTTGCCTGTCAGCTCTTCCTTATTCTGTACACCGGAAGCTGCTGCTACGACGAACACCTGGCTGTTATCCACATAGGGATCGGTCCAGGTGTAGGCATCCTCTCTGCCGTTCATGGTGAACCCGTTCCAGATACAGTCAATGGCTCCGGAAGAAAGCTCCATATCCTTTGCATCCCAGTCAATGGGCTGCTTTACCAGTTCCCAGCCCTGTCTCTTGCATACTTCCGCTGCCAGATCCAGGTCAAAGCCTACATATTCTCCATTGTCATCACGATATCCGTAAGGGGGAAATTCCGCATCAAAACCTACGGTAAATGTCTTATCAGATCCTTTAGAACCACAGCCGGTAAGAACACCTGCTGCCATGCTGATCGCCAATAATGCCACTAATACTCTTTTCATAATACATCCTCCCGTTCTGCCACTCACTGTTGGCCGCATTGTATACTTTAGCATGGTAAATTGCTAACACGGTGTCATAGTAACATAACGGGAGGGTCTTGTCAATTCTTTATCGGTCGTAACGCTCCACCATCGAGAGAATTTCCTTTGCATATCTGGGGTATGCTGCTGCTACATCCTTCACTTCGTTCCTGGCGGTCTCCGCCACCTCCTGGTTGTAATCCATCTGTTTGCGGAGCGCCTGTCTTCTCTGAATGAGTTCATGTCGGATTTCCACCATTTCGCGTTTATCCAAAAGAGCTGCCGTCTGACCGATCCAGCGTTCCGGCATCTGTACCCGATAGTTAGACAACTGTTCCACCAGTTGCTTCTGGTAATATTCGATCTTGGCTTCCGCCTCCGCGAACTGTTTCCGTTCTTCCTTTTCATCCTGGTACATTTTCCACAGCTTTTCCAGTCTGGCTGCACTGTCCGTATTATATTTCAGATACAGATATTCCATCAGCTGACAGTTATTCACATACCGGATCTTTACTTTGTTCTGCAGCTGGATCAGTTTATTGATGGTCTTCTCCACACGCTGCAATTCCCTGTCACTGTCCATGTATTTGATACACACATAGGAGATTGCCACTGCGCCGGCGCCTACCGCCAGGAAATATCCCACATAAGTATCCATTTCAAATGCAAACTGCAGAACAGCCAGCATGATCACGCACACGATCAATGCCGTCAGGAAGATCACCGCCATTCCCCTCTGATTGTTCATCAGATTCTCCAGTTCATTTCTGCGATATTCATAGGCATGCCGTTCTCCATCCAGTCGATGCAGATCCTGTCGTACCAGATTGCCGTATTTTTCGCCTTCCCGGATCTTCTGAATCCCTTCTTCGATCTCATCTTCTCTTTTACGGATGGCATAATAATCCGCATCTTTCATCCGGTTTTTCTTCTCACGATATTTACTGCGTTCCTGTTCCAGCGCAGATATTTTACCTGCGGTACGGTTGATCTCCCCTCTCTGCTGTGCAGGTAACGCCTCAATCTCTTCCATATCCGTCAGGTACGATGTTACCAGTGTATATTCTCCGGTGAGCAGATCGATCTCCCTGGAAGCTTCCGCTATCTGCTCCAGGCAGTTCACAATGTAACGTTTCCGCTGATCTTCCTCTTCAAAATTTACACCGTTACGTGTATAGACCAACTGTTCCCAGTCATCCTCTTCCACCGGCTCTGTTTTTTTCTTAAAAAAGCGTTTCCACCACGCCATAGTTTTCTCCTGTCCGTTCTGGTCCTGTTATATGCTGACACTCGTCCGATAACTGTTTTTCAATGCTGTGATGAGTCTCTCATTTTCCGCATCGTATTTCTGTCTGTCATTTGCGCGCCATTCTCTTCGCAGTTTCAACTGCCGGAATTCCGGCTGCTGTTCCCATTCTCTCCCGAATTGTTCCATACTTTTCTCCAGTTCCAGCGATTCTGTATAAAATTCCGGGTTCCGGGCCGCAAATGCCACATAAGCATCTTCCGAAAGCTCCATGCGTTTTGCCGCAAGATAAGCATCCAGATGGCTTCTGTCCGGATCCGCCTGCCATGCCTCACGAAAATACTCTGCCGCCTTATCATAAAGCATCAGTCCGGTAAGGGCCACGCCTTTATTATGCAGGATCGCCGCCCTGACTTTTCCGGCCGGAAGCTCTCTTCCTTCTCTCTCCAGATCACTCCAGGTTTCCAATAGCATATCATATCCGCGAATGGCCGCGGCATATTTTCTTTTTTCCACCATATAGTCGATCTGGCTCTTACGTTTCTCCAGGTTGCTGAGTCCGGATCCCTGCTTCAGCACCTGTGCGACTGCCTGCAGCTCTTCTTCCCCATAGATTCCCACATACTGCAGAATCGTCAGCACGAAAACACTCAGTGACCCCTGTTTATGTACCATGGGGTACAATTGCTTTGCCAGTTCTCTGACCCTGCATTCCTCTCCGATCCAGTCCACCAGTTTATCATTCATGATAGACATATCCAGAAGAAACGCATTTTCCTTCAGGCAATAGCACAGTTCCTCCATGCAATAGACCCGGATCTCCAGTTCTTCTATATTATAGGCTGTTTCACAATATTCACCTACACACAGACTTGCCTTCATTTCCATTCTCATCTCCGTCCATCTTCATCTCCGGTCAGAGTTCGATCTCTTCCTTCCAGATGTGATGTGTTGCAGCACGAAATGTGCCAAATCCCAAATCCTCCAGTTCTACCTTGAGGTGTGTGTCATCCCGCATTTCCACGCTGATCCGCAGGCGGATAATTCCCTCCTGTAATTCTTCCGGTACGATTCTGGCGATCCGGTTCCCCTTGCCGGTCAGGGAAGTGATCAGGATCTCCACAGCTCGTCCCTCCAGCAGATAGAATTCCATGGTATTTTTGGCTTCATACCAGTTGATTCCGGCATCCAGCAATGCCTGGTAGGATTCCTCTCCCTGCCTGAGAACCTTCATTCCGATATTGGATTTGAGTTTATCTCTTCCCAGAAACACATGATTTTTACCGTTTTCTCCGGGAGTCAGTCTCTCCATCATGCCATAACAGGCACCCTTGCTGAACAGATTATTGCCTTGGAAAACTCTCCTCCCCTTACACAGATAGCGCAGGGATTCCTTCATCCAGTCCCGGGAAAAAGCTTCACCGATCAGATATACCGAAGATATCATCTGATTTTCACACAGTTTTTTCGCGATCTCCTGCATTTTCTCATCGGATTCCGGTACCGGGAAAGGAAATTCCCTCTCCTCCATATATGCCACTACAGGTGTGGTATGCCGGTTGCATTCCATGCAGTAGGTACGTATGGAAGCATCTCCATATTCGCATAATATCGTCTTATGCCGCCACAGTTCCTCCGGCTGGTACAGATTATAGTAATAAAAGCTCTCCACATGACTTTGGAAGCAGATCTGATCCGTCTTCAGATGAAGTCCCTCTGTGGCTGCTGTCAGCACTTCCAACATCCGATGATCCAATTCTTCGCAAGTGATCATCAGGGCACCGATACGTTCCGTATTTGTCACCTGAGATAAAAGACCCAGACTTCGTTTCAGGAAAAGCGTCAGCAACGCCACCGGATCAATCGGTGCGCCGTCGATCTGCACCGGTTCTCCGTCCCTGGCCAGCTTCAAAAGGTTCTCCACCAGAATTCCTTCTTCCTCCCCGGCATATCGTATTGCTTCACTTCCGTAAAACCACTGGTTGACTCCCTGTCTCTTACTGAGCGCCAGCGGAATGGTATAGACCGAAGATCCCGCTACGGAAGACAATGTTCTGATCTCTTCCTCACTACCCGTAACATAGCAGCTGATCTGCGCATATTTATTGCCAAGATCATATCCGACGATTACTTTTTCGCTTCCCGGCAGTCGCATCTTCCTTCCGCCTCCTCTCTGTGGTCTGTCTGATCTTACTGCAGAGTGAACAGTCTGTGATCCAGATATTCTCTGCGGTAATATTCCTCCAGAAGATGATCCAGTGTATCATCATCCTGCAGCGTCATACTGATCATCATATCATTGACAATCTCGTATTTACTGTCTGGATTATCATTCATGATATCACTCTTCTGTAAGCTTCCGCTCTCCGTCAGTTGTTCTCCGTTTGCGGATTCTTCCATAATATAATACTGAATATTCTCACCAAAAAAGAGCACAAACTCTTTGAAAAATACTCCACTGTATACTTCCTGCATGTATTCCGACAGATAATCCTCTGCCTGTCCGTTCTCATGCAGCATCACATAATGAATTCTTGCCCGGACACCGCCTCTGGTATGATACTCCACAATGGTCTTGTCCTTTAGTTCCTGCAGCTCGGGAAAGCAGTCCTTATATTCCCGAAAAAAGTTCAGATGAATATGCTCTTTCATCATTTCCTGCAGGAAGTCCCGGATCAGCAGCTCATCTTCTCTCTCCAGCCTGTCTCTGTTCTCCGCATAGAATTTCAGATATGCCAGTTTACAGATTCTCTGTGTCTCTTCCCCCCGCAGATAGCAATTACGGATTTCATGAAAAATGTATTCCTCCGTCAGTTTTTCTCTGCAGAAGTAATCATAAGAGCTCTGGATCAGAACCGCCTCTTCGATCTCCTGTCCGGCTCCCTGAGATACGTAATAGCGGAAAATATCCAGCCGTTCTCCCACAAATGCACCGGAAAACAACATCTGTACCAGAATTTTCTCACTGAGTTCATAGCAGTCTACTTCAAAAGATCTGGCTGCTTTCCAGATATCACGCAGCTCTTTCGTCGTTCCCTGTACATAATGAGACAGATACTCCAAAACATTTCCGTTGTATTTTCCTCTGCGAAAAACAGACAATGCCGCCGCATATAAGGCAGGTTCTCCGTCATGTACGGACTGTGAGATCAGCGCATCCGTCAGGCGCAGCAATATTTTGGCTTCCGCAAAATACGGTGTATACCGTTCGATCCACTGATATGCCTTCTCATAATTCCCACGCAGTATCAGGAAACGCAGTACGGTCTCCCTCTGTTCCACCGTCAGGTGTTCTCCATCAAACTCCTGCAGATATTCATCCAATGCCTGCACATCATCGGCATCAAAATAAGCCTGCGCCAGCTCTACCGCTATTTTATGCCGCAGCTTCGGCTCCACGGCATCGGATGCCGCAAGTCTTGCCATACGCATTAACTTTGCGGAAGACATAGCTTCTTCTCCTCTGTCATTTTCTGCAAAATACAGATCCAGTTCCACAGTATCCGGCACATAATGTTCCAACAGCCGCAGATATTTTCCAGGCACCAAAAGCTTCTCCAGCGTGTATTCCACATTTTTCAGGAATCTGTTCCCATAGGCATCCTCAAATGCAATGGTATAATCATTTCCGTAGATTGCTACCCATGAGATACCGTTCTGCAGTAAAGTCTCCGTCATTTTCAGGTTGCCCGGCTGACCGACGATCACCTTGCGTATTCTATTATCTTCCACCCGTACCAGATGTGCAAAAAGAAGACGGGAAAGCGGCTTTGCCATTGTCTCCGTCACAATCGCGGGTGTCAGGAATTCCTGATACAGCACCGCCAGATGTCTGTTAATGTGCTGTTTCTGAATCTGATCGATGACAAACCGTTCGATACGCGGTTCGTAATGTTCATACAATTCTTCGTATTCCGCCCTGTGTTTCAACAGATACGCATATAAAAAGGCACTGTGTTCGTAATCCAGATTGTTCTGGAACGAGAAATACATCAATATTACCTTCGGCAGTTCCGTTACGGAATCCATATCTATCGAGGCCATATAATATTCATACAGATTGGTGATCCGCAGATGGCTTTCCACACCCTTCTCATACCAGCCAAAAGCATCCGTACCGGTCTTGCCTCCTTTGATCAACAGACTGCAGATTTCCTGCAGGATACGTACATCTTCTTTTTTCCCGTATACTTTTTTCAGAATTCTGCACAAAAGCGGCGAATATTCCCGCACTCTGCCAGACAGATACAGAAGCTGCTCTAACAGGCTGTCACTGATCGCCTCCTGTCTGGCGCCAAAATGTAGCACCTGCAGTTCAAATCCGTTCAGCTTCCGCAACAATGCAGGATTGCTGTTCAGAAGTGCCAGTGCCTCCAGATAGATGACCGGACTGGTACATCCATACTGATATTGCTTCTCCAGAAACAACCATTTTCCGGAAGCAGACCGGTTATACTCTTCCGACAGATACAAAAGCAACCACGCCACCCGCCATCTGGTCCTGTCATAGCGATAGATCTGCTCCACCTGTTCTGCCATCTGCCTGGTATACTGGGGATCTCTGTGGATCAGTGTCGTCAGATACAGATAATATGCCCACAGATCCCCGCCGGCAGCTTTCTGTTCCTCCAGCATATCCGCTGCATGATCCAGGATCCAGCCGGCTTCATTGTATCTCTCTTCGGTGATCAGAAGTTGTGCCTGAAACAGTCTGGCCGATGCATCCCGTTCATCCATAGTCACCATACGTTCCACCAATTTGCCAGTCTCTGCCAGCCAGGTACCTGTTCCGATCTTACGTAATCTGAAATCCTCATAATATTTCATGATCTGAGCTCTGCACTGCATATGACTGTGGTCCGCATGCCGCACCACCGTCATATCCCCCAGTTGTACCGTCACCGGGATCTCCAGCGACGTATAAGCATTGTATATATAGATCCTGCCGAAATTTTTACCGGGCCTGCATATACTGCTGTCGATATAGACCGGGAGTCTGCACCGGTTTCCCAGAAAATCGTCATCACTTAATGTTTCTTTTTCTGTGAAGACAAACTCTCCCTCACATTCGATCTGTAAATCGGTATATCCCCAGCCGTTTCTGACAATATTCAGGCTGTTCTCCGTCACCCCGTAATTACCTTCCGCTCTGGAAAGCTTTTTCACCAGTTCCTTTTCCTCTATCAGAAACTCTATCTGCTGTTTTTTATTGATACAGATCAGAAATTCCTCCACGTTCTGCTCATTGCCCTCATAGGCGGACAGCATACGATAGCAGCCATAAAAATGTTCATCATTCCCCTGGAACAGACGCCGAAAATCCGGATCATAGAATAACCGTACCGCTTCCGCCCAGTTACTTTTCGCAAGATTAGCAAAATGAAACAGATTCCTTATGGTACCGATGGAAGAATTCAATACGCCATGCTCCACGGTCACCACGAAAGGCAGATTGTATTCTCCCCTGTTGCTGACTACAGAAAAAGAGCCCTTCACCACATCCCCTTCCTCCAGATTCTCTCCATGGAAGCAATAAAAAATTTCTGCATCGGAGCCGGTAAACTGGTCTGTTATGCATTCCATCAGCAGATGGTCCGATATTACAGATCCTTTTACATAGCCTTCCGATGCAGAAAGGATGTGAAAAGAGCCTTCGTACGCTGTTCCCTGAGACAGGGAAATCTCTATTTTAGAGCAGGAGAATTCCAAAGAACCATTCTCATAATCGAAGTTTCCTCCTAAAATTCTATCAATTATCTCCTGCATATACCTTCACCCGTTCCCTGTTGTCAATTTGGATTTATTATACCAAATTTCGTACGTAAGGGCAAGGTGCCATACCTGTTAGTCCAGGTTTAATTTTTTATTCATGATGTAATAAGATACTCCGTACATGATCGCTGCCAGGAGCAGGCTGGTGATCACATTAATATCATAGGCCGAATTGGCACTCACCGAGATTCCACTCTGACTGCTCATGACATTTGTACCAAACATGAAAGCACTCTGTAAAGTGCTGCCTATGATGGAAGACAGGATTGTCACTCCCGCATAGGCCAGGATTCCCATGAACCCTTTATGTTTAGAAGACAACTGGCCGATCGTCAGGGCTCCGAACAGAGTGACCATAGTAATGAAAGGTCCTACTACATAGGTTAAGAGCAGTGTGATCCCATAATGCAGCAGATTGATTCCCATCTCGTCTTCATATGCTCTGCCAATCTCATAAAAAGCATCCGTCAGGAATTCCCAGATATTCCCATTATATTGTGTCATTACACCACTCAGTTCACCAACATTTAAAAGTCCTGTCATCAAAGACACGACCAATGCCATCACTGAGATAGCAATGCCTATCGTAAGGAACAGATACCAGGCGCCGGAGACCAGTACCTTGCTTAAGAACAGTTGGTTTGCCGTCACCGGCAGAGTATGGGACAGATAGCCTTCATCCGTATACATGCTGCGGTAAAAACGGATTCCCAGGAAGATCAGCATGCCCCAGGTGGACGCCAACAGCATGATCACATACAGGATCAGTGTTGCCACAAAGGAAGAGACTACAAACCAGCTCTGTGCCGCATTTATATCATTGCCGTCCACAATTTCCGTTACCAGTCCTCCCGGCATGCGTAATACCACGCAGCCGATCACGGTGACTACAAACATTCCAAGAAGCATCAGTGTACCTGCTCTCCAGATATTTTTCCATTCATATTTCATCAACTTTCCTAACATGCGAACACCTCCCTGAAGTAAGCATCTACAGACTTTCCCTTCTCTTCTCTGATATTGTCAACAGAGGTATACAACACCAGCTGACCGTAGCGCATGAAGATCACTTCATCCAGTACCTGCTCCACATCCTCGATCAGATGGGTGGAGATCAGTACCGTAGCTTTGGGATTGTAGTTGTTGATGATGGTGCGCAGAATATAATCTCTCGCTGCAGGATCCACACCGGCAATCGGCTCATCGAGAATATACAGGCTGGCATTCCGGCTCATCACCAGGATCAGCTGTACCTTTTCTTTTGTACCTTTGGATAAGGTCCGCATCTTCACCGTGGGGTCGATTCCAAGGCTTTTTAACATTTCTTCTGCACGTTCCCTGGAAAAGTCCGCATAAAAGTCCTGAAAATAATCCAGGATCTCCCTGATCGTCTGATTCATAGTCAGGTATGTGCGGTCCGGGAGATAGGCCACCTTACTCTTAGTCGCCGGTCCCACGTTATTGCCATCGATCAGAATGGTTCCTTCCGTCGGTGTCAGCAGACCGTTCAGCATTTTGATCAGGGTCGTCTTACCACTGCCGTTGGGTCCCAGCAGACCAATGATCTTCCCCTTGGGAAGACTTACGGTCAGATGATTCACGGCCACATTAGTGCCGTATTTCTTGGTTAAGTTCACGATTTCCACCAAATTATTCATTTATTTTCCGCCTCTCTTGATTGTTTACCGGAATCCCCGGTCTCTCGGGACTGCATTTTAGCCAGGAGCTCTCTGATCTCCCCGGTGTCATACCCCAGCTCCTGCATATTGTCTATAAAGCTCCTCATATGACCGGCTGCCAGCTTCTCCCTCGTATTGGAGATCAGTTCCGTATCCTCCGTAACCGTTCTGCCGCTGGTCCTCTGCGTCATGATCAGACCACTCCGCTCCAGTTCCGCAAATGCCTTCTGGACCGTGTTCGGATTCACCGCTGCCACCGCCGCCAGATCACGGACGCTGGGGAGCTTCTCTCCCGGCTGATATTTTCCGGATACGATTTCCCGCTGGATCCGTTCTACCAGTTGCGCATAGATTGGTCTGTCAGCATCTAATTCCCACGCCATTCCTATCATCCTTTCTTAATAATTTTCATTTCGTTTTTACATTTTCATATCTATTGTTTTGTTGTATTATTTGTATAATACAATAGTACGACATTATTTGCATCCTGTCAAGAGGCTTTTCTTTTATAACAGTCCGGGAAAATTGCTTTCAAAAAACAGCAACTCCCGGTCGGAAGCAGTATCTGCCTCCAGCCGGGAGTTCTTGAATTTACCGATATTGAAACAATAAACAGATCATTTCCAGATTGCTGTCAGGACATGTTCTCCTGTCATTTGGACAACGGTATCTGCGGTGATCGTCTGTCCGCTGTATTCCCAGCCGGCAAAGATGCTTCCTTCTTTGACCGGTTCCGGAAGTGTGCCATAGGTCTCACCGAAAGTCACCTGCTTGGATTCCGTGACCGCACCGTCTGCATCCGTGCCACCGTCATAGTCAAATTTCACTGTGAACTGTGCCGGTATCCAATGCGCGGTCAATGTCATATCGCCGGTAACTTTTTCCGACTGGAAATACCATAACACCGTCTCGCCTTCCTTTTCCGTATACCATCCGTCAAAGGTGTATCCGGGCTTGTAAGGTGTCTCCGGCTCCGTAATGAACTCACCATAGCGGATCTTCTGTGCGGGCACTTCGCTTCCGCCATCCGTATCGTACATAATGTTGAATCCACCGCGTACCGCGAAGAAAATGATCATTCCCACGATCACCACGATCAAAACACCGATCAGGCCGTCCAAAATGCGGATGGGGACATCCTTGCTTCCGTAGATACCGCGGCCGAACCATTTTCCCTTCGGGCGGACCGCCTCCTGCGTCTGTCCCGCCATTTCTGACGATGCGGTGACCTCTGCTGCCTTTTCTTCTGTATTCTCTGCTGTCACTTGTTCCTGATTCATAATCTTTCCTTTTCCTAATCTGATATAAGCAATTTCTTCATGCTCATATTATTTTACTCCCCACGCAGAAAACATCCTTTGCCTGCAGGCAGGCGCGGATGTTTTCTATGCGTGTGTCTTATATCATTACTTTCTTACCAGATACTTTCTCATATCGATCGCACAGGCAACCAGAATGATAAGTCCCTTGATCACATACTGCATGTTCATGTTGATGGACAGGAAGTTCAGTGCTACGAAGATGATTCTTAAGAGGAATACACCCAGTACAACACCGCTGATCTTACCGGTACCACCTACAAAGGATACACCGCCGATAACGCAGGCTGCAATAGCATCACACTCATAGTTCAGACCGGTGTTGGCGGTATTGGAACCGATACGGGAGGACTCGATGAAACCGGTCAGACCGTACATAGCACCTGCCAGAGTATGCACCAGAATGGTAGTACGCATTACGTTAACACCGGATACCTTCGCTGCTTCCGGATTGGAACCGACTGCGAACATATTCTTACCGAAGGTTGTCTTGTTCCAGATGAACCACATAATGATAACAATGACAGCTGCCAGCCATACATAGTTGGGAATGGCGATTCTTGCTCCGCCGGCATTAAAGGATACTACGCTTCCTTTTACCACATCATTGAAATGCTGATCCAGACCGGACAGAGGCTGACCGTTATTGCCGTTGATCATGATATACATTAACAGTAAACCATATACGATCAGCTGGGTAGCCAGAGTTACAATGAAGGGATGTAACTGGAACTTCGCCACGAAGAATCCATTGACCCATCCTACGATACCACCGACCAACAGTACGATCAGGATCACCAGAGGGATCGGAAGTACCGGAAGGTTCGGGAACATCTTGGTCGCATAGGTTACGGACTGCATCAGGGATGCGGTAATACATGCGGTAAGTCCTACCACACGTCCTGCGGACAGGTCAGTACCGGTCAATACGATACATCCCGCAATACCACAGGCAATGGGAAGGTTCGCTGCGGACAGGCTGATAATGTTGACAATGGAAGCCGCCGACAGGAAATTGGAGTTCTGGATGTAAGTGTAAATAATTGCTACGATCAGCAGGATGTATAAGGCATTGTTAAGGAAAAATTCTTTCCAGTAGGTCTTCTTGTCTCTGCTGTCCAGCTTCTTGTAGTCTGCAAAATTTTGCTTTACGCCGTTAATTTTATTCTGAATTGCTTTGCCGGGATTCATACGCATATCCTCCTATACATATTTTGCAGCAAGAGACATGATCTCTTCCTGTGTCGTATTTTTGGCATCTACTTCTCCTGCCAGTCTGCCGCCGCTCATGACAAGTATTCTGTCACATACACCCAGCAGCTCCGGCATCTCCGAAGATACCATCAGGACAACTTTGCCCTTGTTCGCCAGATCGATGATCAGCTGGTAGATCTCATATTTTGCACCTACGTCGATACCTCTGGTAGGTTCATCCAGCATCAGCACCTCAGGCTCTGTGAGAAGCCATCTGCCGAGGATAACCTTCTGCTGGTTACCACCGGACAATGACCGGATCTTCGTCTTCTGAGAAGGTGTCTTGATGTGCATGGCATCAATAGCCCATGCGGTGTCCTTCTCCATGGATTTATCACTCAGATAAAATCCTGCTCTCTTATGCTTCTTCAGACTGGAGATCACCGTATTCTCCCGGATATTCAGGATACCGAAAATACCGGTAGCACGACGTTCCTCTGTCAGAAGTGCAAAGCCGTTTTTAATGGATTCTCTGGCATTGCGGTTCTTCACTTCTTTGCCGTCTAATTTGATCAGACCGTCTTTTCTGGTAGCAACGCCGAAGATATTCTCCAGAGTCTCCGTTCTTCCGCTTCCGTCCAGTCCGGCCAGACCCACGATCTCACCCTTTCTGGCCTTAAAGGACACATCCTGCAACAGAGAATACCTTGCAGTCAGATGCTCCACTTCCAATGCCACTTCTCCGGGTTTGTTCGTCTTGGGAGGGAACTGATTGGTCAGCTCTCGTCCTACCATGAGTCTGATGATCTTATCTGTGGTCAATTCTTCTGCAGGCTCCGTTGCGATCCAGGTACCGTCACGCATGACGGTTACTTCATCTGCGATCCTAAGGATCTCTGCCATCTTGTGAGAGATATAAATAATACCGCATCCTCTGTCTCGAAGCATGTTGATGATCTTAAACAGATGCTCCACTTCTTCTTCCGTCAGGGATGAAGTAGGTTCGTCGAATACAATGATCTTACTGTTATAGGATACCGCCTTGGCGATCTCTACCATCTGCCTTTGTGATACCGGCATCGTACTCATAATTCTCTTGGGGTCTACTGCGATCCCCAGTTCTTCAAAAATCTTATTGGTGTCTTCCAGCATTTTATGCTCGTTGACCATAATACCTGCTGTCATGGGATAACGGCCCAGCCAGATATTATCCATGACATTTCTCTTCAGTGCCTGGTTCAATTCCTGATGAACCATGGCCACTCCGTTGTTCAGTGCTTCTCTGGAATTCTTGAAATTAACTTCCTTGCCTTCCAGCTCAATCTTTCCTGCATCCTTACTGTAGATACCGAACAGACACTTCATCAAGGTGGATTTACCGGCGCCGTTCTCTCCCATCAGCGCGTGTACCGTTCCCTTTTTTACGGTCAGGGATACATGATCCAGTGCCTTTACGCCGGGGAATTCCTTGCATATGTCTGTCATCTGAAGCAATACTTCCTGTCCCATACGCATCCTCCTATACATAAAGAGCAGCTGCTGCCCGATGCAGCAGCCGCTCTTTTTATTTACTTGTTATTCAGATCATTCTCCGGTATAAGTAGCGTAAGGGATGTAAATCTTGTTGCTAACTTTCTCAGAGATGTTGAAGCTGTTGGTATCTGCCATCAGCTCCTTACCGGACTGGATATTCTTAGCCAGGTAAGCAATACCGTTTGCCATACCTTCTGCATCCTGCTTGATGGTACCGGTCATCTTGCCATCTGCGATCAGCTGCTTAGCTGCGTCAGTTGCGTCAACGCCGAATACAGGAATGGTGGTGCAGCTGCCGTCGCCTAAGTTGTAGCCCTTGTCATTCAGAGCGGAGATAACGCCTTCAGCCATACCGTCGTTGTTGCAGATTACCAGCTCGATCATGTTACCAGCGGACTCATTGTACTGAGACAGGTTGGTAGTCATGTAGTTGTTAGCTGCGGTTGCGGACCAGTTACCGTCCTGGTCGACCTGGTACTTATCAGTATTGGATGCATCGAAGTACTCCAGAGCGGGCTTGCCTGCTGCGGTGATCACTGCGTCTGCATCTTCTACGCCGTACTGGGTACGATAGATTGCTTCTACGTTACCTAACTGACCCATGAACATTGCGTAGCTGATCTTGCCGTCGCCGTTTAAGTCGATAGCATCAAAGTTATCTACTACGTACTGGCCTACCATCTTACCCTGCATATGACCTGCTTCGGGAGCATCGGTTCCTACGAATGCACACTTGTCATAGCTGCCTAATACCTTACCTTCATCCTCATCGGACTCAACCGCACGGTTAAAGAAGATAACAGGGATTCCTGCTGCGCTTGCCTTGTCAACGATAGCCTGGGAAGCGTCTACGGAACCGGATGTAACGATGTTAACGATCAGAAGGTTGGTACCCTGTGCAATAGCGGTATCAATCTGTTCGTTCTGGGTGGTCTGGTTACTGTTGCCGTCATAATTCTGGAACTTGATACCTGCTTCGGTAAGTGCGTTGTCCAGTGCGGTACGTACGCTGGAGATGTAAGTATCACTGTAAGTATAATAGAATACACCTACGTTCAGCTCTCCGCTGTTCTTTCCGCCGTCTTTTCCGCACGCTACGAGGCTGAGCATCATAATGCCGACCAACAGTAGTGACATGATCTTTTTCATACAAAATACCTCCTTGTTTTGATGAAATTGTATGTGTTTCATCTCTTGATGAGGTAATTATATGTCAGGTTGTACAAAAAAGATATGCAAAATCTTACGCAAGGGGTAAGAAATTATACTATTCTGTACATATTTTGTTCATGTTTTGTACATATTTTTACACTTTGCTTATCGTTATCGTAAGATTTTGCACAGGATCAATAACCTTCCTCTTCAAAAGAAAACAATATCTTCTGGCTCTCCGGTTCATACATATTCTCTCTGGTGACAATGGTCGTGGCAGTATCCACCACGCTGGGACCGCCTGTCTGTCCGTTCATCAGATTAGCTGCTGTCTCCACTCCGAGATATCCCATAGCATATGGATTCTGTACGATCAGGGCATCTACTTCTCCGGTCTCCAACATTCCCACAGAGACCACATTGGAATCAAAAGCCACCACCTGGATCCTGTCCGCCCGCTTCAGATCCCGGATCGCCCAGCCTACTCCGAGACTGGTCCATTCATTAAAGGTCACCACCACATTGATCCTGGAATCGGACAATAGCATTTCCTTGGCTCCCGCTCTGGCATCTTCCGTGGTGGAGAGCACATTGATCGTGGTTATATTTTTGACCCTCGGATCCTGCTCCACCGTCTGCCGGAATCCAAGCTCTCTCTGTTGTCCGTTAGCGGAATTCACATCATAGTTCACAATACCGATATATAATTCCTCATCATCAGTGGCAAGCGCTGCTTCCGCTGCCTTTATCCCTGCCTGGAGATTGTTGGTTCCGATACGGCAGCTGACCTGACTGCTGTTCACATCACTATCGATCACGATGATCTTGATCCCTCTCTGTGCCGCCTGATCAATGATCTCGGCATTGGCATTATAATCCACGGCAGAAAATATGATCACGTCCACGCCGTCATCCATTGCCCGGCGTACCATCTCATTCTGCGTTTCATAATCTTCCTCCGCCGCCGGACCATCAAAAGATACATTAATATTGTACTCCGTGGCTGCTGCTCCGGCTCCGGCAAAAACGCTTTTCCAAAAAGCACTTTCTGTAGATTTTACGATCACTGCAACCCGTGTCTTTTGTGTCTCCGCTTCTTGTCCACAGCCACACAGCCCGGCTGCCAGGATTGCCGCAAGCAGCAGGGACAGTATTTTCTTCCTTATCTTATTTCTCATACCTTCTCCCATCCTGCCGCTGCATTTTCTTCTACTTTAGGCATCCGTATCGTAACACAGGTTCCCACATCCAGTTCACTTTCAATGGACAGTCCATACTCTTTTCCGAAATATATTTTGATCCTGTCGTTTACATTTTTAATACCGATACCGGAATTGTCCCCCGGCTCCTTATGCAGAATGGATCTGCACTGTTCTTCCGACATACCTACCCCATTGTCTTCCACCCGGAAAATAACATCCTCACCTTCACTGTAGATCCGGATCTGGATATGCCCCTCATCCACCATGCGGTCCAATCCATGATATATCGCATTCTCAATGATCGGCTGTAATGTGATCTTATTACAATAATATTGCAGACAGTCTTCTTCTATCTGGAAGTCATAGGAAAACTGGTTCTTATAACGGAAGTTCTGGATCTTCAGATAACTCCTCGCATGTTCCACCTCTTTTTGAATCGTGATCAGCTCATGTCCCTTGCTGATACTGATACGGAACAGCTTAGCCAATGCGTTGACCATCTCCACGGCATCCTGACATCTCTCTTCTTCACACAGCCAGCCGATGGCATCCAGTGTGTTATATAAGAAATGAGGATTGATCTGTGCCTGCAATGCTTTCAGTTCTGTTTTCCGCAGAGATATTTCCTCCTGACGTACCTGATTCATCAATTTCTGGATCTTTCGTACCATGTGCTCATAGGACTGGGATAGTGCCTCGATCTCCATAGTCCCTTCCACCGGACGATAAACATATCCCGCTGCATCCTTTTCAAACTCTCCCATAGCCCGGATCAGGCGCTGCACCGGGTTCGTCACCAGTCTGGAGACCAGAAAGCTTACCAGCATTGTCACCAGCAAAATAATGGTAAGCATCACGCAGATATTGCCCAAAAGTTCCATTTCCTTGGCTGTCACCAGTTCGCTGATATAACTGACTCCCACAACCTTCCAGTCACAATTATCCAGAGACCTCACGCTGCAGATCAGGTCATCTGTCTCGAAAGAACCGTTGCTGCTCAGATCCAGTCCGGCGGTTGCCTCTTTTTTCAGCCCGGAATATAATAGCTGTTGCTGTGGATGATAGATAATCTCTCCGTTGCTGTCCGTAATAAAGCAATAACCATGTTGTCCGATTCCCACGTTATCCACATAATCCGATATTTTAGAGAAGCGGATATCAATGACAACCCGCATCCTCTGTCCGTCTGCCCCGGTAAGTTCCTGAAGCACCGATACCACCCAGGGATAATAGTCCTGCAGAAGAGACTCCACATGCGGTTCAGATAAATAGAGTATTCCCTGACTATAGGAATCCAGTGCGATATAGGACAGATCCTTGAGGTAATGATCCTTCATCGTATGTGTCCCCGTATAGGAATCCGCAAGCTGTCCCTTCGCATCATAGATATAGACAGCCACGAGATCCGAGCGTACATTGCAAAGCGTCTCCAGGGTCTGGTCGGATTTTCCTCCGCTCTTTGTCAGATTCTTTTCGATCAGGCTCATGATCTCCTGCATGTCCCCGATATAGTTGGAGATCGCATTGGATGCCTGTGTCACCGCCTGTTCACTGCTGGTCTGCGCTGCCTGTTTCATACTGGATACATACAGCGATAAAAAGAAAAAGGTAGACCACAGTAAAAAAAGCGTAACCAGTCCGACCACCAATATCGTAATGATAAAAGAAAGTGATGCTTTCCGTTTTTTCATAATGATTCTTTCTCCTGACGCATGGCATTGGGAGACATTCCGCAATATTTTTTAAAGCAATAACTAAAATAATGCTGATCGCTGTAGCCGCAGCGTTCTGCGATCTCCCTCATTTTCATTGCGCTGCCCAGTACCAGCTCTCTCGCCGTCTCGATCCGTTTTTTGGTCAGCAGGTCTACGAAGCTGGCTCCGGTCTCCTTTTTGATCAGTGCGCTTAGATAGTTCGGACTTACATGAATGTTGTTGCTGACACCCACCAAAGACAGCGTCGGATCACCATAATCCCTTTCGATGATCTGCATTGCCTTCTCACACAGGATCTGGCTGCTTTTTTTCTTGCCGGTGTTGATCAGCTCCCAGACCTCCAGACATAAGGACGTAAAACGGTCTTTTACCTCTCGCACCGGACCCTCCAGCATGGCAAACCGCTGGAACAGGGCGCTGTCATCCGTCACGGTATAAGCTATACGGATGAGTGCCGATGACATTCTGAAAATCATAAACTTGCATTTTAACTGAGCATCCTGTTCCGACTCCAGTTTTTCAAAAACAGTTTTCAGATACTGCTCCAGTTCTGTGCGGGAACCGCTTCGGATCAGATTCTCCATCTGCACCACGTATTCCGAAGCCATTTCCATATCCATGGAGTTGTCCCGTTCCTCATCCGCGATATAGTGGATCCCGCTCTCTCCCGGTTTGCAATATCCCAGTGCACTCATGGCTCCGTGGTATGCCTCGTGACATTCTCCCAGGCGCTCTCTGATACGGCTGACACCAATGTGGCAATGCATGTTCAAAATACGTTCCGTACTCTGTACCATCTCACCGACTGCAATATGAAGATATTTTTCAAACGTGGTCCTCGTAGCCGCCAGTATCGTTATGATCCGCCCATCCATGGCAAAGCTGTAATGCTTCATATATTTTTGCAGGATCATATCAGCCGAATGTGCGAGCTCCGGCCGGGTGCAGTTCTGTCCGTCTCTGTCTTCCACCGAGATTGCCAATACAGCATACTCAAACGAGTTATTCCGGTCCTTCAGAAATCCATTCGCGATCGCCTGTTCGATCAGCTTCTCTTCTCTCTCTCCACTGTCGAAATTTACATAATCATCCAATAGCAGCGGTAGAAAAAACTGCTGAAGATTGGGATTATCATTTTTTCTGGTGTCAAATTCCGCAAAAATGCCATCGATCTTAAGCTTGATCTTCTTCAGTTCTTCCGTCAGATCCGCCATAGTAATGGGCTTCAGCATATAACTGATAATGTTGTACTGAATGGCCTGTTGTGCATAGGAAAATTCATCAAATCCGCTTAAGAAAGCAATCTGTGTGGTAGGCCGCACCTCTCTGACCTGTCTGGCCAGTTCAATCCCCGACACAAAGGGCATCCGGATATCCGTCAGTAAAAGATCCGGTTCCATCCGCTCCACCAGCTCCAATGCTTCAATACCGTTTTCAGCTTCTCCCACCACACGGAACCCAGTACTTTCCCAATCAATTTTTCGTATGATCGCTCTGCGTAATTCTTCTTCATCATCTGCAACTACAATCGTATACATAGGTAACCTCACTGTTTCATTTTAAAGTAAGTATCTGCGCGGAAAATGCGATCGGAAGAGAAATCTTCCGTGGCGTGTTTTCTCCCAAAAACAAGATTTCCGCGATTCTGCCGTCTCCTGATATGATCTCACCGGTTCCGTATTTCCGATGCTGCACCTTACAACCGGTAACACATGCCTCAATACATTTTCCCACCTCCCGTGCAGACAATTGCTGTACTTTTTTCTGTACATTTTTATGTATGTTTTTCTGTGCTTTTTCCGGAAGGATCTGTCGCTCCTTCGGCTTTTTCAACACTTCCCCGGAAAACACAGAAGTCATATTCGGTCCAAAAGTAAATATATAAAGCTGTTCCTTTGCACGGGTCATCCCTACATAATAAAGCCTTCTCTCTTCTTCGTAGGCATTTGCCTCCGGAGAGTCCGGTCTGCATCCTCCGGGCGGGATCGCTGCCGGCAGTACTCCGGCCAGCATATCCGCCAGATAGACCCTTGTATATTCTAATCCTTTGCTGGAATGGATCGTCGACAGGATAAATTTGCTCTCCGGATCGCCACATCCTTCCCGGATCATCTCCTGCAATTTCTGTAATCTCTTCGGAAAATCAAACAGACTCTCCTCCCGGTCTCCCAGTACTTTCAAGATCTCTGCTTTACCACTGTCCATACCGTGGCTATCCATGAATTCCTGATATCCCATATAATTCAGGATCCGGTAGATCGCCCTGCCTGCCGTCTCATACCTCATATTGTCCAGGTGCGTTGCCAGCGCCCTGCACTGTTTTCTGGTATAAACGGACACATCCTCCTGCTCTGCGACCATATCCAGCAATGTCAGTCTCCCGGTATTGGCATCAACCGCTTCCATTGCCGCCTTTTTGCTGATTCCGGCACCCATTTTATAATAAATCCTCAAAAAAGTCTCCCCGTCCCATGGATCCAGTGACAAATGAATAAAATCACAGATATCGTTCACGACAGGATGTGAGAAAAAGGTCATATCCGTATTTTTCACCCGATAAGACAGACCCTTTCGTTCCAACATATCAATGATGGGAAGTGCACTCTCATTGTTCCGGTACAGTACCGCTGTCTCCTGTTCACAGTCCTCCGCAACTTTCAGCAGATAGTTATATTGTCCCTGTCTGGACACTGCCCTGATCTCCGTGACACAGCCACCGGCTGCTCTGGCTGCGGTCATGGTCTTCGCATGGCGGTTCCGATTTTTCTGTATCAGTTGATCCGCCGCCCGGACGATTTCCTGTCTGCTGCGGTAATTCGTCTCCATAAGCAGCAGCTGCGCCCCGGGATGTCTGCTTTCGAATTCCACCAGTGCCCTTGGATATGCCGCCCGGAACCCGTAAATACTCTGATCTTCATCCCCCACCATGAACAGATTTCTGCTTTTTGCCGCCAGCAGATCCATCATATCATGCTGTATCTTCGAAGTATCCTGTGCCTCATCCACACAGAAATACTGATATTTTTCTCTGAAGTACGCAAGCACCTCCGGATACTGTTCGAGAATCCGCAGAGCATAGATCATCTGATCATCATAATCTATCATTTGCATCTGTCTGAGTTTCGCATTATACGTCCGGAAAATCTCCGGGAACTTTTCCACTTCCGTATCCATATCGCGGATTTCTTCCGGTGTCAGACGCATATTTTTCGCGTAAGTGATCTCCAGCTGTGTTTCTTTGATATCGTTTTCCGTAGCATACTTTCCGGTCACTTCCAGAAAGGACTGCTTAACCGCGGTGGAAGCTTCTTTATCTGCCACCTGAAATGGTGTCTTCTGCGTCCGGTATGCAAAATACTGCAATACTTTCTGAGAAATTCCGTTAATCGTACGGAATTCCAATCGCTTTGCATCTTCCTCCCCGAATATTTTAGCAAATCTTCTGCGCATATCCTCGGTGGCCGCCACAGTATAAGTTACGGTCAGAATGGATTCCGGTCGGATCCCCAGACAATAGATCATATATCCCAGTCTGCTGACCAGCACGGTAGTCTTACCGCTGCCGGGTACCGCAAGCAGTAACACCGGGCCGTCCACTGCCTGCACTGCCCGAAGCTGTTGTTCATTCAATTGAATGTTATATTTTTCCGTAAAATCAGTGAAGTTCAATGTCGCACCCTACCTTCATGGGTTTCCCATCCAAGATTGCCTCCCGAAGAATACCACCATCTCCGTAAGACAATTTTAAGGAGAAAAATGGCCGGTTCTCTTGCAGTAACCGGAAGAAAATCTTGTCTCCCTCCCAAAGATTCAATTCTTCTATTCTGTCCATATCGACCCATTCCAAGGTGCCTTCATCACATTCCACAGGAGTTCCTGAGAATCCATCCGCCGTATAGAGACACATATACTCGTATTCCTCACCGCATACAAATGTGATCAGGCCTCGAAACCGGTAAGAAGTCAGTGTGTATCCCGTCTCTTCTTTTACTTCCCTGAGCACACATTCCTCTGGGCTTTCCCCTGCCTCAAAATGACCGCCTACTCCAATCCACTTATCCTTATTTATGTCATTTTCTTTTTTCACTCGATGAAGCATCAGATACCTGCCGCCCTGCTCTATATAGCAAAGCGTCGTAAGATTACTGCCCTTCTGTTGTATACCCATCAAAGTTCTCCCCCTCACAAATGTCATATTAAAGATAGTATAACAGATTCCGGGTGGGCACACAAATAGAATGTTGAGAGTTACGAGCCATGCAAAGTCAAAACGGAAACAGCGATCTGGGAGCTTGCTCACAAGTCGCTGTTTTTGTTTTTGACTATATACGGCGACAGCCGTCAATGAAATAAATGTGGAGCGCCTTTTGCGACACATTTATGAATTGGGGGCATGGCTCGTAACGTAGGGGCCGTAAAATCCACGCAGAAAGGACTACCCGCCCCGGACTCGGATGCTAGCTACAACTGTGGATTTTCTAAAGGAAAGTGGCCAAGTGTTTCTCATCATGACAGGGCCGCCTTTACGTTGCCATCCATGGCACTTACCGGCTAACGCGAACATCGTGTTCGCGTTGCCCCTGCGGTTCAACCACTTTCCAAGAAAATCTCACAGTCTCCGCCGCATCTACGCCCGGGGAGCAGTCCTTTTCTGCTGGAAACCTTCTGCCTCAGCGTTGGCGTTCTGTGTTTTGGGTCTATACAGAAAAACTGTGTTGTGAGATACTAAATTTGCTACAAATAACGTATAACAAGATGAATATGGGTCTATAGGGAAAAAACTGGTCCTGAGATACTCATTTTGAAGAAATTGAGTATCTGGCAGGCGAATTTTTCGCTATAGGCCCATATTGTTTCGTTTTTGTTTTTTACCTGTCCCAAAAAGTACCTACAGGGCAATTTATCTTCTATAGACCCATGAAGATTTTAGAACAACTATTTCACCAACTCTCAATTTTCTACACATCCGGTTCTGAGATGCGTGTGACGCCCACATAGATATCCGATATTTCAAACCATGTAGGATAATCGACTATACCGGTCTGCGGAAGATGAAATATTTTTTGAAACATCCTGACTGCTTCCGCAGTATCTCTTCCATAGATACCGTCCGGGACCAGAGTGGGAATCGCCGGATAATTCCTGGCGATGCGGTTCAACTGCTGCTGAAGCTGTCTTACTTTTTCCCCGGAAGAACCGATGGTCAGGTCATATCCCGGCCAGGAAGACGGCACTCCCGATATAATATCCGCAGAATTGATGTACATATCATTACCGTAATAATAATGAATGATGTCAATGGCGGAATATCCCTGCTCCGCCAACGACTGGGAACCCCACTGACTCAATCCCCTGCATCTGGTCCGGTTGCCGTCACAATATGATGTGAAAATAGGCTGCCGTACGCCGGGTCTGGATAAATAATTGGTAAAAATGGAATCTACCAGATAATCGATCTCTTCGAACACATTTCTGCCATATATCCATTTTTGGTCATATGCCGTAGAAGAAGTTATTGTAAAGTCATATCCTTTTCCCCTGTACCACTCTGTAAATACACGATTTAGCGTAAACGACTGGATCACCAGTATATTTGCATAGATCGCACTTTCCGACCAGGTCGGATAAATCTCGCTGGAAGCTACATTTTTAATATAATCCTTATAGCGTACCCAGTAATTTCTGGCAGTGGGATCCTCCGGGTCGCCATCATGTACGATCACGTATTCCGGAATGACCACGCGGCTTAAGACAATCTCCCCTGTCTCGTTCATAGGCTTGATCTCTTCTTCCGGAATCTTAGGGGGATATTCTCCAAACAAGGTATGTGGCGGGATCACCACCACCTTCTCCTCCTCTTCTGTTACATCCAATGGATTCATTCGTATCGGTTGTAATGAATATGCACCTGCCAGAATCTCAGAGCCGGATACCAGTACTGTTTCAAAGCCTTCTGCCGTCACTTGAATGTTATACTCAGAATAAGGCTGCTCCGTAATATCAGGCGTCAGAGAAAGCTCTCTGGGCGGTGCTTTCAAATTGATCTCCGGGGTCTGCCCCGATTCATCGGTAGTAAGTGTCTCTATCGGAGAATCCGGATCTCCGGTATAAGAAATGGTGACCGTAGCACCGGGGATCGGTGACATCCCCAGTGCAGAGACAACACTGATCTGTAGTGTTCCTGTATAAGTAGTATCCTTAACATCCATGGACATGCGTCCTTTCTGCCTATCCCGTACCACATCGTCCTCGTATGTTTGGTCAGGCAATAAATCTTCCTTACAGAATATGCTCCGTTACGCGAAGATGTGCTTAAATGCTAGCAATTCAATGCCATATAAATATGATTGCATGAATTTCTGAATAACTACCATAATTTTTCTAACAAAAAGCAGGAACTATGACTTATGCAAAAACACTCATCACAGTTCCTGTTCTATTTATTGTCCTTCACCGGACCTTCTCTTCATTTACTTCGTCAGCAGCATCATAATATCATTGCTTCTTGCCACGAACTTGGTCATGGCATCTGCATCCAGAGGGGCATGCTGGAGCTTAGCCAGATCATACAGCTGCTCGCAGATCATTTCTGCATTCTCGCCGTCCTGGTGCTCAGTAATGTACTGTACCAGAGGATGGTTGGCATTCAGGATCAGGGTCTCGCCCTCGCCGCCGAAAGCACTCATATCCATGCCAGGCATGGAGTACATCTTCATCATATCCTGCATACGTCTGCTCTCTTCGGACAGCGTGATCATAGAAGAGATCTTCTTGTTCTTCAGCTTCTCTACCTTGATCGTGATCTTGTCATTCTTCAGAGCCTTCTTCATCAGCTTGCTGATGCTCTCAGCCTGCTCTTCCATCTCTTTTTCAGCCTTCTTGGAAGTCTTGGACTTCAGGGCATCGGTCACATCCGCATCGATACGCTGGAACTTGATTCCCTCGTTCTTCTGCTCCAACTGGGAGATGAAGGGCTGATCGATATTGTGGGTCAGGATCACAGCATCCATCTTGGCAGCCTTGAACATATTGATGTACTGGCTCTGCTGCTGTTCATCCGTTACATAGTAGATGATCTTCTCCTTCTTCTCTTCCTCGGTATTCTCCTCGGAAGTCTCATCTTCCGCCTTGTCCTCTACGACTTCGGCTTCTACCTTGTTGCCGTTCTCGTCTACGGCATTCTCCTTGTTCTCTTCCTCATCCTGAGGCTTGATCTCCAGGCACTCCGGCAGAGTCAGATACTTGCCGTCCAGATTCTTGAAGAGGATGTAATCATTCATCTTCTCACAGAACTTGTCATCCTTCAGGCAGCCGAATTTGATGAAGGGACTGATATCATCCCAGTACTTGTCGTACTCTTCCTTGTCGGTCTTGCACATACCGGCCAGCTTGTCCGCTACCTTCTTGGTAATGTACTCGGCGATCTTCTTCACGAATCCATCGTTCTGCAATGCACTTCTGGACACATTCAGCGGCAGATCCGGACAGTCGATGACACCCTTTAACAACAGCAGGAACTCTGGAATGACTTCCTTGATATTATCTGCAATAAATACCTGATTGTTGTACAGCTTGATGGTACCCTCGATGGACTCATACTCCATATTGATCTTCGGGAAGTACAGAATACCCTTCAGATTGAAAGGATAATCCATGTTCAGGTGAATCCAGAACAGAGGCTCCTTGTAATCCTGGAATACCTTGCGGTAGAAGTCCAGATACTCTTCCTTGGTGCACTCGTTGGGGTGCTTGTTCCACAGAGGCTGTGTCTCGTTGATCAGTTCGGGACGCTTTCTGATCTTCAGCTTCTTGGGCTCTTCTGCTGCCTCGGCTTCTGCATTCTCGCCCTCTGTTTTTTCCTTCTTCTCCGGCTCGATCTCTTCGAGGACTTCATCATCGGGAAGCTTTTCCTCTTCCTTGATGATCTGGGTCTCCTTGGTGTTCGCCTTGGACAGATAGATCTCCGTAGGCATGAAGGAACAATACTTCTTCACCACCTCACGAGCCTTATACTCATTACAGAACTCCAGGCAATCCTCATTTAAGAACAGAGTGATAGTCGTACCGACATCGGTCTTGTCTCCGTCTTCCATGGAGAACTCGGTGCCGCCGTCACACTCCCAGTGTACTGCCTTGGCGCCATCCTTGTAAGATAACGTATCAATATGTACTTCATCCGCTACCATGAATGCGGAATAGAAGCCCAGTCCGAAATGACCGATGATCTGGTCGGAATTGCTCTTGTCCTTATATTTCTCAATGAAATCCGTAGCACCGGAAAATGCGATCTGGTTGATATACTCTTCCACTTCGTCGGCGGTCATACCCAGACCGTTATCCTTGAAGGTCAGTGTCTTCTTCTCAGGATCCACGATGACATCCACACGTCCCTTATAACCTTCGGGAAGAGAATATTCTCCCATCATGTCCAGCTTTTTCAGCTTGGTCACAGCATCGCAGCCGTTAGAGATCAGCTCTCTGTAGAAAATGTCGTGATCGGAATACAACCACTTTTTAATAATCGGAAAAATGTTTTCACTGTTGATTGATAAGCTACCGCTTTTTGCTGCCATTTTTACCACATCCTTTTCTATAATTGCACAGTCATGGCTGACTGTTATCTAACTGATTCTAAGTTTAGGACTGCAAAAATAAAAAGTCAAGACAAATTTAGCACTCATTTTAAATGAGTGCTAACAACCTGTCGAAAATCCAGTATTTATCAGTGTTTCCGCAATTCTAAAATTTTAATAAAGCATATGGTGATCCTAAGAATTACTCCTCCGGAAAATACTTTGCATACACATCAAAAAAGTTATCCGTGGTCACCTGTTCGTCCGTGATCAGGGTAATCTCATCCCACAGTTTGTCATTGAGCTGACGCACCAGCGTATTCACGAAGCTGTCATACTCCTGTCCGAAGACTTCCCTTTTCCGTTCCTCTACAATCTTAAGCTTATTGGCATCGGTTTCTTCTCTGTCCAGGGTATTGGTACATTTGATAATATAATACCCTCTTTCGCACTGGATCACCTGGCTCACTTCATCCGTTGCCAGATTGAACGCTGCTTCCTCGTAGGCACTCTCCGCCTCCCCCTTACCGAAGGAATAGGTAATCTCGGAATCGTCGCTGTATTTGGAAGCCAGTTCCGTGAAATCATGTTCTCCGTCCACCGCCATGGCTCTCACCTCACAGGCTTTCTCGTAAGCCTTCTGGACCGAACTCTCCGAATAGGGCTTTAAGTTACCGTCCATATCCGTGGATGCCGTTGCGAAAAAGATCTGCTGCACCGTAATTTTGCGTGCCTCGTCATCGCTGATCTCCGGATTGATATCCTGAATGATCAGCCGGTAGACCTTATCCGCCATGGCATATTCCCGATACAGATTCTCCACGATCTCCTCCGTGACGCCCATGGTCTCGATCTCCGTGTCATTCAGGGAAGAATAATACTCCTGCGCCGCCTGAACCACCTTTGCCTCTTCGTCTTCATCTAACGCGACCTCTTTTTCCTTTGCCAGCAGATACATGGTCTTGATCTGTGCGATTCTTGCCAGTACCGTCTCCTTGACATTATCTTCCAGTGTCACACCGTTTAAGGAAATGTTCCAGATCTCCGTTCCGTAGACATTCTCATACTGGTTCTGTGTCGTGGTCAGGTAGATCATGATCTCTGCCTTAGAGCAGGATTCGTCCCCGATCCGGAAGACCTCATTTTTCCCAAATCCCGTGGTGAATACTACTTTTGTGCCGTCGTCCCCGCCGCAGGCGGTCAGTCCCGTCACCATACTTATGCCCAACACTCCCGCCACCAATACCGCGGTGATATTACATTTATTTCCAAAAAACATAGCTTTTCCTACTTTCTCAAAGTCTCTGAATTCTGATTATACCCTATTTTTTTCTTCTGTGCCATGTTTTCTTGCAAAACATAAAAAAGGCGTGTGGATATACTCCACACGCCTTTGGAAAATCAGATTACTCGATTACATGGATCCAGCCCTTAGGAGCTTCGATTCTGCCCATCTGGATACCGGTCAGAGTCTCATACAGTTTCTTGGTGACAGGTCCCATCTCGGTCATGCCGCTGGGCAGGCAGATCTCTTTGCCATGGTCAACGATCTTACCAACAGGGGAGATAACTGCTGCGGTACCGCACAGACCAGCCTCTGCGAAGTCTTTTACTTCATCCAGGTATACTTCTCTCTCTTCTACTTCCAATCCCAGATATTCCTTGGCAACATATACCAGAGAACGACGGGTGATGGAAGGAAGGATACTGTCGGACTTGGGAGTTACGACCTTGTTGTCCTTGGTAACGAACAGGAAGTTCGCACCGCCGGTCTCCTCTACCTTGGTACGGGTAGCAGCATCCAGATACATATTCTCATCGTAGCCTTCCTTGTGAGCGGATACGATAGCATGTAAGCTCATAGCGTAGTTCAGACCAGCCTTGATGTGACCGGTTCCGTGGGGTGCCGCACGGTCAAAGTCGGTGACACGGATGGTCAGAGGCTTAACGCCTCCCTTGAAGTAAGGTCCCACAGGGGTGCACAGGATACGGAACTGATACTCATCCGCAGGCTTTACACCGATGACAGGGTTGCTGCCGAACATATAAGGACGAATGTACAGAGTTGCGCCGCTGCCGTAAGGAGGCACGAAAGCATCGTTCGCCTTAACCGTCTCAGTAACAGCTTCCACGAAACGCTCCTTGGGGAAAATAGGCATCTCCAGTCTTGCTGCGGAAGACTCCAGACGCTCACCGTTTAAATCAGGACGGAAGGTTACGATATGTCCGTCTTCTGTGGTGTAGGCCTTCAGACCCTCGAATACGGTCTGTGCATACTGCAGTACACCTGCACACTCATTTAATACGATGTTGGGGTCCTGGGTCAGCTGACCGTCATCCCATTTGCCGTCCTTGTAATTGGACACATATCTGTAATCCGTAGGGATATAACCGAAACCGATGTTACCCCAGTCAATGTTCTTCTTTTCCATTTTGTATTCCTTCTTTCCTCGGTTTACCACTCTGCCTGTTGATTTCTCTTAACAGAATTTATTGATTTTCATTATTATACCATTTGTAATAAAAGTCAATATACACATTTATGTTTTCCAGTGACTTTTTCAGTGAAAATGTGTCGTTTTTCTTCTTTTCACAGTTTTTTCAGATTAAAATCACTACATATCTGTCATTGCATTTAAGACTTTTTCCGCTCATATTTCAAGAACTGATAAGTGATGTCAAAATAGACCTGTTCGTCGCTGTCCGCGGTGATTTCCCACTCGGGATCGCTGTCCAGATCCGGGAAATAAGCATCCGCCTCGTAGGCATGATCGATCTTCGTCACATGTGCCACATCACAGTAGGGCAGCATCTGGCGGTAAATACTCTCTCCGCCGATGATATAGATATTCTCTTCGTCATATTTCTTCAGTTCTTCCAGCAATTCTTCAATAGAGTGTACCACGATCGCATCCTTGACCTGATAATTCGGATCTTTGGACAAAATAATGTTGATGCGGTTCTTTAAAGGCATGCCCTGCGGGAAAGTCTCCAAAGTCTTGCGTCCCAGAACCACTACCTTACCTGTCGTCTCTTCGCGGAAATGCTTGTGATCGTTGGGGATGCGGATCAGCAGTTCGTTCTTGCTGCCGATGGCCCAGTTGTTGTCTACTGCTACAATTAAATTCATGGTGTACCTCGTTTCTGTTTGTTTCTATGATAATAACCGGTTTCTCCGTGCTTCGCACTCACGAAACCGTACTGATATTCGTATTCCGGGCTACCGCCCTACTTACTCATGTCAGATTGCAATCGGAATATCCCTGATCTGCTCCCCTGTCTGGTAGCCTTCAAGCTTTACATCATCCGGTGTGAACTGATAGAAATCCTTGATCTCCGGATTCAGCCAGAACTTCGGTGCCGGGAAGGGCTCTCTGCTGATGAGTTCCTTAATGGCATCCACATGGCGGTCATAGATATGAGCATCCGCAATGACATGCACCAGCTCGCCCACGTTCATATCGCAAACCTGCGCCAGCATATGTACCAGCACCGCATACTGTACCACATTCCAGTTGTTGGCTGCCAGTACGTCCTGGGAGCGCTGGTTTAAAATGGCATTCAGGGTCAGCCTGTCCTCTCCCTTTTTCTGCGTCACGTTAAAGGTCATGCTGTAGGCACAGGGATACAGATTCATCTCGTGCAGATCCTGATGCACATAGATATTGGTCATGATCCGGCGGCTGAACGGATTGTTCTTCAGATCGTAGATCACGCGGTCCACCTGATCCATCATGCCTTCCTTATACTGATGCTTCACCTGCATCTGATAGCCGTATGCCTTACCGATCGAGCCGTTTTCATCTGCCCACTCATCCCAGACGTGGCTGTTTAAATCATGAATGTTGTTGGACTTGCGCTGCCAGATCCACAGCATCTCATCTGTGGCGGATTTTAATGCCGTCCGGCGCAAGGTCAGGATCGGGAACTCCTTCGACAGGTCGTACCGGTTCACCACTCCGAATTTCTTAATGGTATAGGCAGGAGTGCCGTCCGGCCAGTGGGGGCGCACTTTCTCGCCCTCCGTACTGGTACCGTTCGTTAAAATGTCATTGCACATATCGATAAAAATATGATCCGCTAAACTCATGTTGTCTCCTTATTCTGATTCCAATATAATATATAAACGATTTCTCCGTGCTACGCACTCTCGAAATCGTACCCCCCTTCGTATTCCGGACTATCGTCCTACATACTCAGGGTTGTTTGTGCCTCTCATAGGAAGTATTTCCCGCCTGCAAGCAGTCAGAAATACTTCCTTTGGATGCACTTTATATCTCCCACTTGTCACATAGGGAATTGATCTGGTCAGCGAACTTCGCCATATCCTTGTTAGTCATGACGCCCTCGCTCTTAGTAACCAGTGCCAATAAGCGTCTTGCAGAGGCAAGCAGGCGTTCGAATACTCCGGTAGCAGGCTTCGTCTTTTTCTGAACGGCAACAGGTGCTGCCTCATAGGTGAACTTATTGCCTGCCAGGTCGAACTCCGTACCGCTGTAAGGAGCATAAGCTCTCTGCCCGTACTCGATCTTCAGGCACTCGGCAAATCCAGTACATACGCTGTCCTCTCCATGTACCACGAACACCTTCTTCGGCTTTTCTTCAAAGGCCTGTATCCAGTCGATCAGGCCTTCCTTATCCGCATGACCGCTCAGTCCCGTCATTTTCCGGATCTCGGCGCGCACTGAAACCGTCTCACCGAACAGCTTCACCTCGTCAGCACCCTCTACCAGTGCCCGGCCCAGTGTTCCCACCGACTGATAGCCGACGAACAAGATCGTACACTCCGGTCTCCACAGATTATGCTTCAGATGATGCCGGATACGTCCTGCATCACACATACCGGATGCGGAGATAATGACCTTGGGTGTCTCGTCAAAGTTGATGGCTTTGGATTCCTCACTGGTGATGGACAGCTTTAATCCTGAAAAAGCAATGGGATTAATGCCCTCTTTTACGAATTCCATAGCCTCATCATCGAAGCATTCCCACCTGTTCTCCTGGAATACGCCAGTAGCCTCTACCGCCATGGGACTGTCCACATACACCGGGAAATCTTCATGACCCTTTACCAGGCGTCCTACCTTAATCTTCCGCAGGAAATACAGAATCTCCTGGGTACGGCCCACCGCAAAAGACGGGATCACCACGTTACCGCCCCGGTCTAAAGTCTCCTGCAGCACCTTGGTCAGTTCTGCCACATAATCCAGCTTATCCTTCGGATGCAGTCTGTCTCCATAGGTAGACTCCATCACGACATAATCCGCTTCCTTCGTAGGTGTCGGATCCTTAAGTAATGGCTGGTGCTTGTTGCCGATATCGCCGGAAAATACGATTTTTTTCGTATTGCCGTCCTCCGTCAGCCAGGCTTCGATGCTGGCAGAACCCAGAAGATGTCCGATATCCGTAAAACGAATTTTTACTCCCTCGCATACTTCCACGATCGTATTGTAATGGCAGGGAACGAACCGGCGGATCACACCATCTGCATCCTCCATGGTATACAGCGGCTCCACCACAGCATTGTTCGCGGAACGTTTTGCCTTACGATTCTTCCACTCCGCTTCGGCGGTTTGGATATGTGCACAGTCACGCAGCATAATGCTGCACAGATCCGCCGTAGCATCCGTGGTATAGATCTGTCCTCTGAAGCCTCTGGCATACAGAAGCGGCAGGAGGCCCGAATGATCCACATGGGCATGGGTCAGGAATACATAATCGATCATGGATTCCGCCACCGGCAGTGGCACATTTTCAAATACATTGATGCCCTGCTCCATACCGTAGTCCACTAAAATATGTTTCCCGGCAACCTCCAGATAATGACAGCTTCCGGTTACTTCATGGTCTGCCCCCACAAACACAAGTTTCATAGCTCTACCTCCGTTTTTGTAATATTATTTCAAAGCATTGGCTGTTTCATAGAACTGATAATAAATTCCCTTCTGTTCCATGAGCTGGTCGTGATCGCCTTGCTCCACGATACCATCGTCTGTCAGCACCAGGATCCGGTCCGAATTACGGATACTGGATAGTCTGTGGGCTATGGTCAGGGTCGTGCGTCCCTCCGACAGCTCTCCTAAGGACTTCGCCACCGCAAATTCACTCTCATTATCCAGTGCGGAAGTAGCCTCATCCAGTATGATAATGGGCGGATTCTTCAGAAATACTCTGGCGATGCTGATCCGCTGCTTCTGTCCCCCGGACAGCTTCACGCCCCGCTCTCCCACATAAGTATCATAGCCGTCCTTCAGTTCCATGATAAAATCATGTGCTCCGGCGCGTTTTGCCGCCTCGATCACGTCTTCTTTGGAAGCTCCCGGACGTCCATAGGAGATATTTTCATAAATCGTACCGGAGAACAGATATACATCCTGCTGCACGATACCGATATTGCCCCGCAGGCTCTTCAACGTAAAATGCTTGATATCCTGACCGTCCAGCAGGATCTTTCCTTCCGAGACATCATAGAATCTGGGGATCAGATTGCACAGTGTCGTCTTTCCTCCACCGGAGGGTCCGACGATTGCCACCTTTTCCCCCGCATGGATCTGCAGGTTCAGATTCGTAAATACTTTATTGTGATCATCCGGATATTCGAAGCTTACTTTTTCAAAAGAGATTTCTCCCTTCGGGTCTTTCAGTTCGACCGCATCCGGTTCGTCAAAGATCTCGATATCCGCATCCACGATCTGTAAAAAACGCTCGATGCCGGTCATCCCCCTCTGGAACTGCTCGGCGAATTCGATGATACGACGGATCGTTGCGATCAGTGTGGACACATACAGCATATATGCCACCAGATCACCGGCAGCTATCTTACCTCTTACCATGAAGATACCGCCTGCCACCAGGACTACCAGATACATCAGTCCGTCAAACAGCTTGACTGTGGTATTAAATGCTGCCATGTAGCGGTAGGTCAGCTTCTTAATATCCAGAAAGGTACCGTTGTCCTTCTCGAACTTTTCATTCTCCACTTCTTCATTGGTAAATGCCTTAACGACCTTATGTCCTAAGAGGCTGTCCTCGATCCGGGCATTCAGTTCGCCGATCTGATTGCGCTGCTTACGGAAAGCGCTCCGCATCCGGAAATTCAGGATCATGCACACGCCGCACATAAGCGGTACACATAAAAAGATCATCAAAGTCAGCGGCAGATTGATATTTGCCAGAATGACAAAAGAGATCACCGTCTTGATCCCGGCGATGAAAAATTCCTCCGGGCAATGATGGGCGAATTCTGTCACATCGAATAAGTCATTGGTGATCCGCCCCATGATCTGACCGACCTTGGTATTGTTATAGTAGGTATTGGACAGCTTCTGCAAATGATTGTACGCATCTCTGCGCATGTCCGTCTCGATCTTCGCTCCCATGACGTGTCCCATATCGGACATATAGTAGCCGGCGATGCAGTCCACGATACGAAGTCCGAAATACAAAATGCCAAGCGTAAATATGGTCTTCACCGACAGGGCAGCCAGATCCCGCAGCCCCTCATTGGTAATATAGCGCATGATCAGTGGCAGTACCAGTTCACAGACCGTAGTCAGTGCCGCACAGAACAGATCCATGCACAGCGTAAAACGATATTTTTTAAAATAAGGTGCAAATCTGCAAAACAGTTCGCGGGTAGTATATTGTTTATTCTCCATTGCTATTAAATTCCTTTTTGATCATTTCTATAAATGTTTCTTATAAATATTTTCCCTCTCCCTGATAAAAACGAACTTTCCCCTTTTGCTCTTTCTTCTGTTCATACAATGTATTGTCCGCTGCAGACAGGAAATCCCACACTCGGTTTGGTTCCTTCGGAATAGCACAGACACCACCTACAGAAATCGTAAGCCACGGTTCCAATTCGGAATCTTCATTGGGAATTTTGTATTCCCGGATACCGGCACACAACAATTCCGCATGTTCCATTACATAGGTCAGATCACGCCCTGTCATCACTACGAGGAATTCATCCCCACCGTAACGTGCCACATAGTCCTCCGGAAATATTCTTTTCAACGTATCTGCCACTGCACAGATTCCTTCATCCCCTTTTCCGTGCCCGTACCGGTCGTTTAGCTGTTTAAAATAGTCAATATCCAAAAATAGAATTCCCAGTTCTTTCTCATTTAATTTGCAGGCTTCAAAGACATCCTCTAGATAACGGTTCAGACTTCTCTTATTGTACAGTCCTGTCAATTCGTCATGCTCTGACTGATACAGTAATTTGTTTCTCTTCTTCGTCTGCTCCCGCTGCTCCTCTTCCACCGCCTGCAGGCGCTTACGCAGCTCCAGCATATACATGATCTGATTGCTCTCGATCATTTCGCTGCTTTCCTTGATGTGGAAAAAAGTCTCTGTAGACTGACGAAATTCCTCTATAGACATCTGTGCACTGCAATAACGCAGCCGCAACATTAAAAGCTGTAGCAGCAGGCTCCTATTCTGCTCGATTGCCGCCTTAGGCTCCAGACAATCCAATATCTCCTGCAGCAATTCTATATTACCGGTCTTTTCCACGTATTGGAGAAGATTCTGAATACTGTCATATTCGGAAGATACCTGACGCATATCTTCCAATGCCATCACAGCCTGTCTTACATGGTCTGCCGCTTTTTCCCGGTGTCCTTCACTTTCTGCCAGATACGTGAAAAACACATTCGCCGCAAGTCTCGTTTCCCGAATGATCTCTTCGCTTTTTCCGGTTTCTTCCAGTTTGCGGTATACCTCCATTGCCTCCTGATCCATATCCAGATGCAGAAGACAACAGCCATACTCTGACAGCATTTTCCGGAAATTGATCCGGCTGTAAATGCTGTCATCACCTGCTTTTTCAAATTCACGGATGCATTCCCTATAACATTGCACGGCTCTGTCATAGACTCCGATAAGATAATATGCATCCGCCATATTACTTAATACTATACTATGTACCATCTTATCATTGTATTTCGCTGTATAATCCAATGCCCTGCCATACTGTTCCATGGCCAGAGACAGATTGTTCTGCATATGTGCCACGATACCGATCATATTATAGGCCCTGGCTACGTGAATCTCCTGATCCGTTCCCAGCAGGCATCTCACACTTTCGTCCAGATACTTCAGACACTGTTCCTGATTCCCTGTATCCAGATGATAAAATGCTGCGAAATAACAGATCCTTCCATGGATTCCCCTATCCCTCTTCTCCGTCACAAAGGATAATGCCTGTTCCAGTGTCTCCCAAGTATAAGGGATCCCATCTGCCATCTGTTGGTTTAACCGTTCTGCTGTCTCTAACATCTGCTGTCTGTCTACACTCATATTTGTTCCATCCTGTCAATTCCCCAATGCTTTACTCCTTATCATTGTATTATTTTATACCCCGGTGCGCAAGTTATTTTACGGAATAGATAAAATGTTTCCCTATTCTATAAAAAAATGTTAAAATGAGAATATGTTTCGGAAATAAGTAAGAAAAAGGTATGATTTTTATGGAAAATATCGCAATAAACAAGAGATTTCAAGATCTGCATTTTGACAGCATCCAGGCTTTACGCGGTCTGGCTGCTCTTTTTGTGGTGTTTCAGCATATCCGTTTCTTAAATTTCGGTGCATTCGGGGTAGACATATTTTTCTGCATCAGTGGGTTTATGATCATGTTCACCACAGAAAAAAGTACAAAATACTTCTTCCGGAAACGTCTGATCCGAATTCTGCCGCTGTATTATCTGATGACACTTGTGACTTATCTGTCGCTGTTATTGTTTCCATCCATGTTCCAGCAGACCAGACACAATCTTTCGCACCTGGTCAAGAGCCTGCTGTTTGTTCCTTTTGATATCGGTGGTGGAATTATCCAGCCTCTGGTGCGAATCGGATGGACTATCAACTGTGAAATGCTGTTCTATCTGTTATTTTTCATTGCCTTTCATATCAGCATGAAATACCGCGGCCTGATCTGCAGTGCATTCCTGGCAGTTCTGGTAGGAGCAGTCCAGATATTCGCTCCATTGATTTCCTCCTGGCAGTCTCCGATAGGCGGGTTACTTTCTCCTGTTCTTATTTTTTACGGCGATCCTGTCATGCTGGAATTCATTTTCGGAATCCTCGCCTATTATCTGCTGCGTTTTTTATATCACAGGCATTTGGAGCATCCGTTTCCTATGGCTGTAAGTGTGCTGTCTGCGGTAGGCATTCCGGTGATTTTTTGTCTGCTGGCATTTTTCACCCCCAGGATCAATGTGATCGGTTTCCGCAGGCTTCCGCTGTGGGGACTTCCGGCACTTGTACTGTTGGTTTTAGCTTTCCTGGCCGGACTGAAGCTCTCTCTGCCCCGCTTTTTCATCCTTATGGGAAATATCAGTTATTCCCTGTATCTGGTGCATTACTATCCGGTAATGTTCTTAGACCGGGCGGTGTTTGACTTCTCCACCCTCTCTGTAATGTCTGTCATCGGGGTGATCTTAAGTGTGGCGCTGAGTATCGGGCTGGCTTACCTGTCCTGGATCGTTGTGGAACAAAAATTCTCCGGATGGCTGCGGAAGAAACTGCTGCACTAAGCATTTCCCTTGTAGCACTGCTTCTGTCATTTAATTATTTTATGAATTGTATATGCAATTATTCAAAAAGATGCACACTTTTTCTGTTGACATTTAGAACACCTTATAGTATATTATAACTTGTCTGTGAGACATGCGCGAGTGGCTCAGCGGTGGAGCACCTCCTTGCCAAGGAGGGGGTCGCGGGTTCGATCCCCGTCTCGCGCTTCTTTTATTTGTAGCGGAAGCCTTGATTTTTCAGGGTTTCCGCTCTTTTTGTGTCTGCATGAAGTTGTAGACAGCTGTAGACAGCCGATTCTACAACGCTTTTTCTAATAAATTCTGTGTCTCTTCCGTTGTGAGTGGATTGTAAATATATCCCAAAGTTGTGTTCAGATTGCTGTGTCCAAGAGATTCCCGGATATAATCCAGTGGAATACCACAGGCATTCAGTCTGGATGCGTAAGTCTTTCTCATTTTGTGAGTGCTCTTGACTTTAAGACTGTTTCGCTCTGCATATTTTTCCAAAACATAAGCTACCTGTCTGGAGGTGATCCGTTCACTACCACGCATAAAGAGATATTCTCCATGTGAATCCAACATATCCAAGATTTTCTTTGCCTTGGATACTAAAGCCACAAAACGGTCTGTGTTGGTCTTGGTATGTTCCACAACTTCGTATGTATTTGTGGTCTGGTCTCTGATTTCCTCACGGATCACATGAATCATATCATTTTCAATGTCACCTGGTTTCAAGGCTACCAGTTCACCGACACGCAAGCCAAGCATAAAATTCAACTTAACCGCCAGAAATACTGCGTCGTTTGTCTCCGCATACATTCCATCCAGATAGTTGTTTAACTGTTTCAATTCCTCTGTATTGTAGGTCTCTGTCTTTCCAGTCTTTTTTACTACCTGTCGGAACTTAACGGAAATCGTAACATTGTTCATGGGGGAAGCATCCAAGTAATGTTTTCTGACAGCAAAATCGAACATCCCGTTCAGGATACCTTTCACGTTGCCCCATTCCTTGCGGCTCATTTTGAAATCACGGATAATGCGGTTGCACTCGGATTCCAGTGTCAGTTCATCCAGATACTTGATCCTGCGTTCATGTAACAGAGAAGTCTCGAAATACTTCCTATAATGTTGTTCATGCCGTTTAATGGTGTTCTGGCTGTTTACAACTGTTTTCTTATATGCAAGCCACTCTTGGTAGAGTCCATAGAATGTTAATTTGTCAAAGTGCTGGTTGGAAAAGTAGATTTTTACTAACTTGTCCAGTAGTTCATTTTCGGTCTGTGCTTTGATACTAATACGCTTGTTGTTACTGTCCCGGTAGGTAGTCTGCCATCTGCCACTTTCGGTCTTGGGTGGTGTGATAGCATAGGGATGTAACTTTCTTACCTGTTCTCTTTTGGTTGCCATAATAATATCTAGCATCCCACCTGCTTCTATTTTAGCAGGACAGTTTTTCAATAGCAAGGCGGTTTCTTTGTTTCGGAGGATTGAGTCCATAAGTAAGGACTCATAATTTTGATTCTGCATTTGTTATACCATCAAAGATAATATAACGCTTTATTTTATATGGGTTTCTTGATTGATCTGGCAGTATCTTTGCCTTTCTGTAGTGGGTGGGTTAATAGTTACATCTATAATAAACGCATGAAATGCGGAATTTTCTGCTTCTACTAATAGAACCGTATCTGGAAAAATGACGAAATTTTTTTGAAAAAATTTAATATTTTGATTTGAGAAAATGGGAATCTGGAGATGGGAAATGGGAAAATGAACGATCCCAAAAATGATTCGTGTTTATCACGGTTTGAGAGAGTTTGGGAAAATGGGAACGTCCGGGGGTAATAGTAACCCCGGACTATAATGCGCCGTGGCACTCGGACGCAACGCCGTTGGTTCTCGGTGGCTCCGCGCCGCTCCGCCCACCTGCGCTTCCAACGCCTGCGTCTGTCGGTGCGTGGGCGCATATTATACCGCTGAATTAAGGAAATTACAAATCGACGCTTCTAAAATTTTCAGAAAATTTTGATTGATATTTTGTAAATGATGGAATCGAAATATTATATGTTATGTTGAATATCGGTATGAATGAGAATAAACATAACTGTATTGGTGATTGAGGGGAAGTGACCTCTGATATCCTCCACTGTTATCTCCTAACATCCTTTAAGAGAAAGAACATTAGATATATGTCACTGCATATATCTAATGTTCTTTAGTATTACCTTAGTGCTACATGCTACCTTGTACTGTATTCCCTGATCCTAGTTCAAAGCTTGGTAAGTCTTTGATGTCGTCGGAAGATTCGCTGGAATCAGTGCCTGCGGAAGAACTACTACTGCCTCCGGCAGAGCTACTATCGCCGTTGACTAACTTATAAACTAAATCAATGAAGTCCTGACCGGATTTTACATTGTTGATCTGTTCCTCTGTTGCTCCTAAGGCTTTTAGGTCTGCTTTTTCCTGTTCGGATAAGGTGTAGGACTTTGCAGATGCAATATCATCCAAAGAATCAGAAGTGGAAGTTGTCTGTTCTACATTATCCTCATTGGCTTCGCCTTCGGAAGTCTGGGAATCATTCTCATTTATCTCTGCCTTACTTTCTGTTGCCTCAGGAGTTGTTTCTGCCTCTGGTGTGACAGTTGGCTCAGGTGTTGCCGTAGGCTCCGGGGTGGCTTCCGCAGTGGTTTCTACCGGCACTGTAGTCTCTGATGTTTCTGTAGTGTTATTGCCACAGGAAGCAAAAGATAAAATGCATATTGTTATCAATGATAATACTATTTTCTTTTTCATTTAATTTAATTTTCTCCCATCATAGAAATGAAATATATCTTGTTCTGTAAAATGATATCAGCATCGCTTTCAATGTAAAATGAACTTAGTTTATAGTTACATGGCTGGAATCAGGTGCATCGTCTAGGGAACCTGCATAACCTGTATCCTCATTGCTCATTGGTGTGCCGGGGTTGCCGTGGGCGGGGATGTAGGTGTCTCCACTGGTGGAAGAACCTGTACTGCCTCCGGTAGTGGTTCCGGTGCTATTTGACTGCTGGTTTTCTTTATTCATCATGTCAATTATAGCTAATCGTGCTTGCTCCTCCGTAATAACTCCTTTGTTATAAGCATCCTCTAAATGGTCAAGTTTTTCGTCTTGAGATAATCCATCTTCTGGATTATATACATCCTTGGGAATTGATTCTAATATTTCTTTAGATGTATTTGAACTATGGGCTGGAGTTGTATCAACATAATCCCCTTCGTCTATTTTAGAATCAACTCCTGCACTGTCGATACTGGAAGTATCAACTTCATCGGTTACTGTATCTGTGGTAGGTGTTACTGTAGGCTCCGGGGTGGCTTCCGCAGTGGTTTCTACCGGCACTGTAGTCTCTGGTTCTTCGGTAGTGCTGTTGCCACAGGAAGCAAAAGATAAAACACTTATTGTTATCAATGATAAAATGATTTTTCTTTTCATAATACTCCAATCTACTACAATTTTTACGGATTTAGAACATTATAGCACAAAACAATAAAATTGAATATCAGGTTAATAAAGATGTAGGAAAATTAGAAATGCGTTGTAGACAGGCTGTAGACACTTGGTAGGTGGGATGCTTTTCTCCTTGTATTTACTGGGTTTGCGGACAGCGATATAATTCGATCCCCGTCTCGCGCTTGAAAAAAGAACGATACCAAATCGGTATCGTTCTTTTTTTCGAGCGTTGGTCTGGGCTCGAAAGTTCGATGTCTACGCTCCGCTCCGGTCCGCGCAGGCCGAGGTCCACCGGACCTCGTGCGCCGTCTCGCACTTGTTAAGACCCGCATTTCCGTTTTCATGGTGCATAAGATATAAGCAAAAAGACGACTGCACTTTCTTGCAGCCGCCTTCTTACTGATTGTTTGTCTATTGTTCGATTTTATCAGCATATTTGATGCGGTAGATCCGACGCAGGGAATCGTTCACGCGTTCCTCGGAGATGGTACCGTTCTGTACTGCCTCCAGTACGCCGTTGTATGCGGTCTCGAAGTTCTCCGGCGCATAGATCATGTCGCAGCCGGCACGCAGTGCCAGTACTGCGGCTTCATCGGCACCGTAGTAATTCGTGATCGCTGTCTGGTTCATGGCACCGGATACGATCACACCGCGGAAATTCAGTTCATTTCGTAAAATATCCGTTACCACCGCACTTGAAAATGAGCAAGGCGTATTATCTCCTGTCAGGGAAGGTGCTGCCATATTGCTGACGGTGATCATTTTGGTCTCACCGGAATCAATACAGCTCTGGAATACCGCAAATTCATTGGCTCTGAAATCTTCCGCACTTCTGTCCGTAGAAGCCATGCCATCCTTCGTACTCTGGGTCGTACTGCCAATACCGGGAAAATGTCCGATGGCTGCTGTTACTTTCTGTTCCTGCAATCCTGTCTGCATGCCGGTCACAAAAGATGCTACCGTTGCCGCATCCGTGCCGTAGGAGCTGCTGCCTGCCGCATTTCCATCCACTACTTTCAGATCTGCCGCAGGGGCAAAATCAAGATTGAAACCAAGCTCTGCCAGGTAACTGCCCACTGTGGTTCCGGCAGTATAGGCGTTATTGGTATCTCCGGATGCGCCGATAGTCTCCGGGGAATCAGTCTTCGCTCCAAGACCTGCCGCTGCCACAGCGTCGGTTCCGGTTCCTTCTCCGTCGATCGCAATAAACAGTGGATAGCTTGTATACAGCTTCGTATTGTCGATCATCTGCTTTAACTGATCTGCAGACTGAATATTTTTCGCCGCATAGACGATACCGCCTACCGGATATTTGGATAACGCATCCTTGGTTCCGTCTCCTGCCTGCACTGCCGCAGATACACCGGTGATGGATTCCGGCGTGGTGATAAACAGTCCTGCTACCTTGTCCTCCAGGGGCATGTTCTGAATGATGGCTTCGTCTATGATCTTATCCAGCTTCTGTTCATTTGTCAGTTCCGGTACAGTCTCCACCGGTTCCGTAGGCGCCGTGATGGTCTCCTCGGAAGCTATGATATCATCCAGCCTGTTCTGCTGTTCCTGCCGATCGTGGTTCATGCCAGTGATCTTACTTACAGCAAAAGCAATTCCCGCAGCCAGCACCAGGATCATGATTCCTACGACTGTATATGCAATGATCTGGCTTCTCTGCCGTCTCTTATGTCTTTCTTCCCGTCTGTTCTGCTGACTTTCCTGTCTCTGTTCGTTTGTATCCATTTTCATAACTCCTCTATCTGTACTACTTTCCTATTGTACATGATATCGATAGGTTTTTCCACTGGAAAAAATATATTTTGCGAATGAGGCTCTGAATAGTTGTTCCATCTGAATAGTTGTACAACAGTAAGAGAGCGTACCGATCATTCTTTCAATCAGTACGCCCTCTCAGACTACAGGCTCCAATGGCTTGCCCTCTCTTTCTTAAATTTGATCTTCCATTTTGTCTTTTGTTCTCTTTCCACTTTTCTTTTGTACGTATGTACTGTAATGTGAGATAATTCTTATCTTCTGTTGTTCATTACTTTTTCTTCTGTGTACTTGATGTTCTCTATATAAATTGGTTCTCTTTGGTAGTTCTATTCAGTTGTACATCATGGAAGACTGTGGTAGGACTTTACTTGTTAGGTGGACTATACCTCTCTTTCTATAGATTCTTTTGTACTTCTCTCCCAACCTTCTCTGTTGGGTTGTTCCGTTTCTCTTTTGTTAAGTTTAATATAATACAAGGTTGCGTATTTGTCAACACATTTCTCGAAATATTTTAATTTATTTTCAATATTTTTATTGTGTTGGTATATTTTTACATTTTTTGATATTTTCTGACATATTTTCTGTCTTTTTTTGGAAAAGAAAAGGGAAAAGGGCGCGCCGCTGCCGGGGAAAGTGTAACGAGCCATGCCTGCATCCGCCAAAAGCCCTGACGGGCTTTCGTCGGATGACGGCTGTCGCCGTATAAAGTCAAAAAAACTACCACTCCCTGGTGAGCAAGCTCCCCATTGAGTGGTAGTTTCCTTGCCTTTGCATGTCTCGTTACACGGCAAACTGGCTATTATACAGGTTCGCGTAGAATCCGCCTTGTGCCAGGAGGGTTTCATGGTTGCCCTGTTCGATGATATTGCCGTCTTTCATTACCAGGATGACATCAGCGCTCTGGATGGTGGAGAGTCTGTGGGCTACGATAAAGCTGGTGCGGCCTTCCATCATCGTGGCAAATGCATTCTGGATCTTGATCTCGGTACGGGTATCGATGGAGGAGGTTGCCTCATCGAGGATCAGCATGGGAGGCAGGCACAGCATTACTCTGGTAATGCATAAGAGCTGTTTCTGTCCCTGGGACAGGCTGCCTCCGTCCTCGGTGATCACGGTGTCATACCCATTGGGCAGGCGTTTAATGAAGCCGTGGGCATGGGAAGCCTTCGCCGCCCGGATGATCTCCTCTTCTGTGGCATCCGGCTTACCCATGCAGATATTGTCACGGATGGTGCCGGAACGCAGCCAGGTCTCCTGTAATACCATACCGTAATTGGTACGGAGGCTTCCTCTGGTGATGTCCCGGATATCGGTGCCGTCCACTTTAATGGAGCCGGAGTTCACATCATAGAATCGCATCAGCAGATTGATGACGGTGGTCTTACCGCATCCGGTAGGACCTACGATAGCAACTCTCTGCCCGGGTTTTACCTGCAGGTTAAAGTTCTGGATCAGCTTCTTCTCCGGTACATACTGGAAATATACATCCTTCAGATCTACGTTGCCCTGAGCCTCTTCTAATACTCTTGCATCCGCAGCATCGGGCACCTGGGGTTCCTCGTCGATCAGTTCAAAGATACGTCCGGCACAGACAAAAGCGTTCTGCAATTCTGTTACCACGCCGGAGATCTCATTGAAGGGCTTGGTGTACTGGTTCGCATAGCTTAAAAAGCAGGACAGACGACCTACGCTGATACCGCCTTTGATCGCTACGAGCGCACCGAACACACCGACACCTGCATATACCAGACTGTTAACAAAACGGGTTGCCGGGTTCGTAATGGAGGAGAAAAAGATAGCTTTCAGAGAGCATTTCTGCAATCTGCCGTTGATCTCTCCAAACTTGCTCTTCACCGCTTCTCCTCTGGAAAAGGTATTTACAATCTTCTGGTTGTCGATCATTTCCTCTATCAGGGAGGTCTGCTCGCCTCTGGTCTCGGACTGCTCCTTGAACATGAAGTAGGTCTTGGTTGCAATGAATTTTGCCACCAGGAAGGATACCGGAGTGATACATACTACTACCAGTGTGATGGGCACATTGGTCACCAGCATGAATCCCAGCGTACACAGGATCGTCAGTACCCCGGTGAATAACTGGGTAAATCCCATCAGCAGACCGTCTGCGAAAGTATCCACGTCCGCAATGACACGACTCACGATATCACCGTAAGCATGGGCATCCAGATATTTTAAGGGCAGGATCTCCAGCTTCGCAAAAGCATCCGTACGGATATCCCGGATCACATGATAGGTAATATAGTTGTTGCAGGTGTTCATGATCCACTGGCCTACTGCTGTGATGATCATTGCGATGGCAATTTTTTTCATAACGGCAAAGATACCGGCCATATCTACCTGTCCCTTGCCGATGATCAGATCCACCGCATTACCGGTGAGGATAGGGATATATAAGGTCAGTAATACAGTCAAACCTGCTAACGACAGGGAGAGTACCAGTGCCGGTGTATATTTGCGGATATATTTCAACACCCGCTTCATTGTCTCTTTGTTATTTTTCTTCTGCATTACCGAACACCTCCTCTCTGTTCAGGGTACTGGGAATAATAGATCTCCTGATATACGGTGCAATCCTTTAGCAACTCATCATGGGTTCCCATACCTGCGATCTCCCCATCATCCAGGACGATGATCTTGTCCGCATGGCGGATCGTGGAGGCACGCTGGGATACGATAAAGGTTGTGGTCTTATCTTCCAAAGTACGGATTGCTGCACGGAGTTTTGCATCCGTTGCATAGTCCAGTGCGGAGGCACTGTCATCCAGGATCAGGATCTCGGGATTTCTGACCAAGGCTCTTGCAATTGTCAGACGCTGTCTCTGTCCACCGGAGAAGTTCTTACCGTTCTGTGCCACAGTTGCATCTAACTTTCCGGGCTTACCGTCTACCACTTCCGATGCCTGTGCCAGTTCCAGTGCTTTCCACATCTCCTCTTCGGTAGCATCCGGCTTGCCCCACTGGAGGTTGCTGCGGATCGTTCCTTTGAACAGGACTGCCTTCTGCGGTACGACACCGATACGTCCGCGCAATTCCTCATCACTCATGGTCCGGATATCTCTGCCTTCCAACAGGATCTCACCTTCTGTCGCCGGATAGAAACCGGGGATCAGATTCACCAGGGAGGTCTTACCGGAACCGGTACCTCCAATGATACCTACGGTATCGCCACGGTTTACGGTGAAGTTCATATCCTGCAAGGTAGGTGCTCCGGCTCCCTGATAAGTCAGGGATACATGTTTGAAGTCTAAGAAAGGTGCGCTCTTATCTACCTTATCCGCCAGTTTCTGATCCTGCGCTCCCACATATGCAGCATCTGCGCCGATATCGAAAACGGAAGCTACACGTTCTGCACATGCCAAAGCCTTGGTCATGGTCACGATCAGGTTTGCCAGCTTCACCAGCTCTACCAGGATCTGGTTCATGTAGTTGATGATCGCTACCACCTCACCCTGGCTTAAGTTACCGATATTGACCTGTACGGCACCGGTATAGATCAGAGCAATGATGGCTCCGTTTACAATGATATAGGTCACAGGATTCATGCAGGCGCTGATCTTGCCCACGAAGATCTGCATGGCCGACAATGCTTCGTTATTCTCCCGGAAACGGTCCGCCTCCTTTGCTTCCTGATGGAACGCGCGGATGACACGGACACCGGTCAGGTTCTCTCTGGTAATGCCCAGCACCTGATCCAGTTTGGACTGCACCTTTTTGTACATGGGAATCGTGGATAAAATAATACCGAATACCACAACGGACAATAATGGAATTGCCACCACGAAGATCAGTGCACATTTCACATCAATGGTAAATGCCATGATCATGGCACCGAATACGATGATCGGGGAACGTAAGAACAGACGTAATGTCATATTGATGCCGGACTGCACCTGGTTCACATCACTGGTCATACGAGTGATCATGGTGGAAGTTCCCGCCTTATCAATATCCGTAAAGCTCAGATCCTCAATATGATCAAACAATGCCTGACGCAGCTGGGTAGAAAATCCCACTGCCGCCTTGGCTGCGAAAAACTGTGCCGTAATGGACGAAGCCAGTCCCACTACGCCAAGGAGCAGCAGGAGCAGTCCCATTTTCCCGATATAACCCATGTTCCGGTTGGAAATACCATAGTCAATAATATTTGCCATTACCAGAGGAACCAACAGTTCAAAAAATGCTTCCAGCAGCTTGAACAACGGTGCCAGGATAGACTCTTTCTTGTAATCCTTTAGGTACATCATTAATCGCTTCATAAAGTCCTCATTTCTATGCATTTTCTATGTTTTACTATTTCCCGTTTTCCTTGAATTTAACACTTCTGCTGTTCCGTAGCAGACCGCCAGCGAATACCCCGCTTCCAAAATCTGTTCCCGGAAACATATCTTCTTTTCCTTCCATCTGCGCTCGTCGGAAAAGTCTTCTCCCACGACGCTGCCGATCCCCTGTCCGGTATATTTGCCGTAGGCTTCTTTTCTGCTCCACAAGCGGTAGAACAGCTCGGTCCGTTTCTCCACGTCCGTCTCCTGCAGCAGTTTCCACTCTGCCTTTGCGAAAAAACGCTCTGCCGTACGATCTTTGAAGGGGACCCATTTTTGGATATCCACTCCCACTTCTCCGTCGCTGACCCCACAGACCACATAGTCTCCGGAATGAGACAGATTAAATTTCTTCGGAAAATTTACAATCTGCGGTTTGCCCTGTTCTCCATATTCATAGGAAAAAGAGAAGGGGGGCGTCTGCTCTCTGAGCATCCGCGCCTGCAGCACTGCAAGCAGTTCATCCTCTTCCAGGAACAGGATATCGGTATTCTCAATGCCTTCTGTCAGATCCATTGCTATCTTTTGCAACAGCATTCCGGCGCCGAGACTGGCTACTTTCGCTCCGGTCCCCTTTAACCGTTCTGTCTTGCTCCGTCGCACCGGATCCACACATTCCAATGCTTCCCGTAAGAAGCTCTGTCTCGTCTCTTCCTCACAGGAATGCAGATGCAATACATAAATTCCTACAGCCATGTCCTTCTCCCGGCAGATCGCCATATCCATCCAACACAAAGGCTGTCGCATGAAAATTCCTGCGACAGCCTTATGATTATTCTTCCGGTTTTGCGGTGATCGCCAGATGCAGTTCGTCTAACTGCTTCTGTTCTACCGTACCCGGTGCTCCCATCATAATATCCATTGCGTTCTTGTTCATCGGGAAAGGAATGATCTCACGGATGCTTTCCTCACCACAGATCAGCATGATCATACGGTCTACGCCGGGAGCGATTCCTGCATGAGGGGGTGCTCCGTAGCAGAATGCATTGTACATGGCAGGGAACTTAGCCTTCACATCGGCTTCACCTAAGCCCACCAGTTCGAATGCCTTGATCATGATCTCCGGATCATGGTTTCTCACCGCACCGGAGGACAGCTCTACACCGTTGCAGACCAGATCGTACTGGTATGCCAGGATCTCTAAGGGATCCTGATTGTTCAGCGCGTCCATACCACCCTGGGGCATGGAGAACGGATTATGACAGAATTCCAGTTCTCCGGACTCCTCGCCGATCTCATACATCGGGAAATCCACGATCCAGCAGAACTCATAGCAATCCTTCTTCATATGTTTCTCGCTGGCTGCACCCAACAGCTTTCTGTATACGCCTGCTGTCTTCTGTGCTTCCAGCTTCTTGCCTGCAGCAAGACCGACAAAGTCACCGTTCTTAAGACCTAACGCCTTGATGACTTCTTCCTTGCGGTCCTGTAAGAACTTGGCGATACCGCCTACGAACTCTCCGTTCTCATCTACACGGAACCAGAAGCCCTTGCGTGCAGTCTGTACCTCTACCTCTGCACAGATCGCGTCGATCTGCTTACGGGTAGCGGTGAAGTCATCTACAACGATAGCCTTTACAGTCTGACCCTCAAAAGCTGCAAAGCCGCAGCCCTGCATTACTTCCGTAGCATCTGTCAGCACCAGATCAATACGCAGATCCGGCTTATCGGAGCCGTACTTATCCATAGCCTCCAGATAAGGGATGCGTACGAAAGGCGCCTTGGAAGCTTCTTTATAAATGCCATACTTTTCAAATACGGGAGGCAGCACCTGCTCTACGATGGAAAATACATCTTCCTGGGAAGCGAATGCCATCTCCATATCTAACTGATAGAACTCTCCGGGAGAACGGTCTGCTCTCGCATCCTCATCACGGAAGCAGGGAGCGATCTGGAAATAACGATCAAAACCGGATGCCATCAGGATCTGCTTGAACTGCTGGGGTGCCTGGGGCAGAGCGTAGAACTTGCCGGGATGATTTCTGGCGGGAACCAGATAATCTCTCGCACCTTCCGGAGAGGAACAGGTCAGGATAGGAGTCGTGATCTCCATGAAATTCAAAGCATACATTCTCTGACGCAGTTCTGCCACGATCTGGCTTCTCATCACGATATTTTTCTTCATGTTCGGATTTCTCAGATCCAGGTAACGGTATTTCAGACGGGCATTCTCGTCTGCATCCTTGGACTGATTGATTTCAAAGGGAAGTGCATTGTAAATACATTTTCCCAAAATCTCGATCTTGTCTGGCACTACTTCGATCTCACCGGTGGGCAGATTAGTATTTTTGCTGGAACGCTCTCTTACCACGCCTTCCACGGAGATGGTGGACTCCTTGTTGATGCCATCCATGACATTCATCATTTCCTCGGTCTCTACTACCAGCTGGGTGGTTCCGTAGAAATCACGCAGAATGACAAAGCCGAGATTTTTGCTGACTTTTCTCATGTTCTCGAACCAGCCGACCAGTGTGACTCTCTCACCGACGTTGCCGATCCGAAGTTCATTACAGTTATGTGTTCTGGACTGAATCATTGCTTTTGCTCCTTCATCTGTTACTTTTATCTCTTTAATTCTTCTTTATAGAATTCCACGAATTCTTCGTAGCCTTCCTTATTCAGCTGTTCCTTCTGGAACTTCTTGTTCTTGTTCATGCGGGCTACCAGTACCTGGGTACCGTCCTTACGGGCTTCCTGCGCCTGTGCGATCACTTCACACAGTCTTTCGCCGCTTACACCCTTCTCGATCAAATATGCCACCTGCTTCGGTCTCGTGGGCACCTGGAAACCTCTCTCCATGAGCAGCATGATGATACGCTCGAAGCCGATGGAGAATCCGCAGGCGGGCACATCATTGCCGGTGAATTTACCGACCATCTTGTCGTAACGTCCGCCGCCACCGCAGCTGCCGCCGAATTCCGGCATGGCGATCTCAAAAATGGTTCCGGTATAATAAGACATGCCTCTTACCAGCGTAGCGTCGAACACGATCTCGAAATCGGAAGCCTTCGTCGCTCTGACGCTGTCCATGATCTCTCTGAGACTCCGGGCGATCTCGGGCTCTAAGAATCCTTCCAGGGTATCCGCCAGATAAGCCACACCGTCCTCGGCACTTTCCAGTCCCTTGAACAGTTCCAGATACTTGTCTACACATGCCTTGTCAAAACCGTTCTCCAAAAGCTCTGCTTCCACGCCTTCCAGGCCGATCTTATCCATTTTGTCCAGAGTAATGAATACGCTGTCATAGGACTCTTCGGGGAATCCGCTGTAAGCAGCCATTGCCTTCAGAATACGACGTTCATTGATACGGATCTGGAAATTTTTAAATCCAAGCCTGCCCAGTGTGGTGGTGGTCGCCAGGATCAGTTCGATCTCTGCTAAGTTAGACGGCTCACCGAGGATATCGATATCACACTGCATGAACTGACGATATCTTCCTCTCTGGGGTCTGTCCGCTCTCCATACATTGCCCATCTGCAATGCCTTAAAAGGAGAGGGCAGGGATGCCGCGTTGTTGGAATAATAACGTACCAAAGGCACCGTCAGGTCATAACGCAGACCACTGTCCACTACCTCTTCCTCTGTGGTTGCGGCTGCCACGTTCAGTTTCTCGCCGCGCTTTAAGATCTTGAAGATCAGCTTCTCATTGTCGCCGCCCTGCTTACTGCTTAAGTTTGCAATATTTTCCACGCAGGGAGTCTCAATGGAAGTAAAACCGAATTTGCCGTAGGTGTCCTTGATGACGCTGATCACGTAATCACGGATCTGCATCTCCTCCGGCAGGATATCTTTCATGCCCGTTGTGGGCTTCTTGCTAAGTGCCATGGTATTCTACCCTTCCGCTCTTATTATTATTTGCTCAATATCTTATATATGATACTTTTTTTCCGTTTGGCTGTCAACCCTCCCGGTTCCTGCTTTTATTAGAAACAGGTCCCCTGAATTGTCATAGAAATCCCTACTTTCATGACACCTGCCAGCACCATGATCCAGATGGGATTCATTTTCGTCTTCCGAAGCAGCAGCACACAGATAACGAAGATCAAGACCATACTCCACTCAGTTCCCGTCAGTAAGATGCTCTCCCCACTTCCCCAGAATGCATCTTTGAGGATCAGTATTCCTGCCGATGCGATCATTGCCACCACTGCCGGTCTTAAGGACTTCAGTACACCCTGTAACAGATCCAGGTTACGATACTTCAGGTATAGTCTTGCCAGGATCGTCACGAGGATGCAGGAGGGCAGAATACATCCGGCCGTTGCCACCATGGCTCCGGGAATCCCGGCAATCTTCATTCCCACAAAAGTAGCGGAATTCACTGCAATGGGTCCGGGTGTCATCTGAGATATCGTGATCAGATCTGTGAATTCCGACATGGTAAGCCACCCATGGAGCGTGACCACCTGCCCCTGGATCAGCGGCATTGCGGCATAACCGCCGCCGAAGCTGAACATTCCTATTTGCAGAAAGCTTAAAAATAATTGCAGATAGATCATTTTCCGGCCCTCCTTTTGGCAAGAAGTGTCCGGGCCACACCCAGCAGTCCGCAGACGATCACAATGTAGATCACATTGATCTCCAGAATACATGCTGCCAGAAAAGCTCCCAGCATAATGACAAGTGACATGGGATCTTTTTCTTTTACGATCGGGGCTCCCATATCATAGGTCACGGAGGCAATTACCGCTCCCACTCCTGCCTGCATCCCGGACAGCATCTGCGCCACAAAGAAGTTACTGCGGAATGCATTGTAGCAGATGGAGATCACAGAAATGATAGCAAAAGGGGGCAGGATCGTTCCCAGGATCGCCACCAGTGTCCCCGGGATCCCGGCCAGCTTGTACCCCACCACGATAGCTCCGTTGACTGCGATCGCACCGGGCGAGGACTGGGCAATGGCCACCAGATCCAGCATTTCGTCTTCTCCGATCCAGTGGTATTCATCCACGAATTTTTTCTTCATCAGCGTAACGATGACATACCCCCCACCAAAGGTGAATGCACTTAAATATAATGTGGACAGAAATATTTTCCATAATCTCTGTCTGTACTTTTGGGTATCTTTTTCCGGCATATCTTATCTCCTGTTTCTGTTAACATGTAAAAGCCCTCCGGAGCTCTCCGGAAGGCCCTTTGTATCATTTATTTACTCTACATGATGCTCCACCTGTTCAAACGTAAACACATTCAAAAACTGTTTTGCTCTCTCTGTCTTCGGATGTTCAAAAAATTCTTCCGGAGCAGCTTCCTCCACGATCTTTCCCTGATCAATGAAAATAACTTTATCCGCTACCGCCTTGGCAAACTGCATCTCATGGGTGACGATGAGCATGGTCTTACCCTGCTTTGCCAGATCCAGCATAACATCCAGCACCTCTCGTACCATCTCCGGATCCAGTGCTGCCGTTACCTCATCGAATAAGAGAATCTCCGGATGCATACAGAGTGCTCTTACAATGGCTACTCTCTGCTTCTGTCCACCGGACAGCTGTCTGGGATAGCTCTTCGCCTTATCAGCCAGACCTACGCGCGCTAACAGCTCCATAGCTTCTTTTCGCACTTCTGCCTTATCACGCTTCTGTACTTTCACAGGTGCCAGCGTAATATTGTCGATCACCGTCAGATGCGGGAACAGTTCATAGCTCTGGAATACCATGCCGATCTTCTGCCGCAGAGTGGTGATATTTTTGCTGCCCTTACGGATATCCATTCCCTGCAGTTTTATCGTGCCACCCTGAATGGGCTCCAGTGCATTAATGCATCGAAGCAGGGTACTCTTACCGCAGCCGCTGGGACCTACCACTACCAGTACGTCTCCTTTTTTCACTTCCAGATGAATTCCATCGAGAATCTTCTGCCCTTCGTATTCTTTTGTCAGGTTCTCTATTTTCAACAATGTCTCTGCCATGTCTTCACTCCATTCTTATTCCAACCCTGATCCATCTTTAATTCCATTTCTTTTCCAAAACCCTCGCCAGTACACTGAAGGGCCAGCAGGCAAAGAAATACAAAACGAATACTACAAGGAATACGCCAAAAGCAGCATTGGGACTGCTCATACGATTCGCCTCAATGATCTGCTGCGCTACTTTTAACATCTCCACTACGCCGATCATCAGTACCAGACTGGTAGTCTTGATCATACGGGTGATCAGGTTGATAGACAATGGGATCAGTCGCCGCACAGTCTGGGGAATGATGATGTACAGATATGTCTGTATCTTACTAAGTCCCAGTGCCTCACTGCTTTCATACTGATGCTTCGGGATGCTGATCAGCGCTCCGCGCACCAGATCTCCCATCTCTGCAGTTCCCCACAGGACGAATACGATCACGGATGCCACCTCACCGGATAAGTTCCATCCCAGTGCTCTGGTGGAACCGAAATATACGATGAACAATAATACCAGCTGCGGCATGATACGTATGAATTCCAGATAGACACGGAAAATCGCTTTCACCACTTTATTTTTTACCGTCATCAGTGCCCCTACCAGAATACCCAGGGGCATACTGATCAGAATGGACACAATACTGATCTTCATGGCTACCCACAATCCCTGTAAGAGGCGGAGCATATTTGTGCCTTTGAATAAAACATCAATCCCCAAATCCGGCATAACGCATCCTCCTCTCCACCAGTGATCCTATGATCGATACCGGTAACAGGATCAGCAGATAAAATACTACCAGGAGGAACAGGCTCTCCGTAGTCTTATAATAGAGACCGATCAGGTCTTTAGCGGTGAACATCAGGTCCATCAGACTGATGGCGCTGAACACACTGGTCTCTTTTAACAGGAAAATGATATTTGCCACAAATGCGGGAATACTGGTGGACATTGCCTGGGGCAGGATCACATATCCCAACACCTGTCGGGAATTCATTCCCAGACTGATGGCACTTTCACTCTGAATGGGTTCTACGGATTCCAGACCGCTGCGGAAGCTTTCTGCCATATAGCTGCCGCCTAAAAATGCCAGACCGACTACACCGCACAGCTCCGCCGACATCCGGATCCCGATCTTCGGGAAGCCGTAATAGATAAAAAACAGTTGCACCAGAAGCGGTGTGTTACGGCTCAGTTCCACGTAGACTGCCACGATCCACCGCAGCACCGGCACTTTATAGTATTGAACCGCTGCACAGATGAGCCCCACCAGGATCGCAAACAGGATGCCAACGATACCTATTTTCACGGTCAGAAGTGCTGCCTTTTCGTACATGGGCAGATATTTTTCAATAAATTCCCAGTTCATGTATCTATGTCCTTTCCGGTAAAGTTCAAAATAATCTTTTAGATTATATCAAATGTATTTCTCAGATGCAAGAAAAGACTGCGGCGGCAACTTACGTGCCCCGCAGTCCCCTCTATATCATCTTATTCCCATCGTACCTTACTGTGCGTTTACTTTGCCGCCCTCTACTACCAGGCTGTCCTCATAGTCCAGACCATAGGTGTCTGCCAGAGTTGCTTCGTAATCTGCATGGAAAAAGTTCTCCTCACCCAAAGCTACGATCTCATCATTGATCCAGTCAAGCAGTGTGGTGTTGCCCTTGGAAACAGCGGGAGCAATGGTGTCTGCACTGCCCAGGGAAGGAATACCTACGGTATATCCTTCGTTCTGCAGAGCGAATGCGATAACTTCGGTGTTATCATTTGCCCATGCAACAGAAGTGCCGTTCTCGAAAGCTTCTTTTGCGGTTGCATAGGAATCAAACTTCTGTAAAGGAATATCCGGATAGTTTGCGATCAGATATGTCTCAGCGGTAGTGCCGGAGATTACAATGATGGAATCATCTGCATTCCAGTTGTCTAAGGAAGTGATCACATTATCATCCTTGGATACCACGCCAAGTGACACATTCATATAAGGAGAAGCGAAATCCACTTCCTCTGCTCTCTCGGGAGTTACGGTAAAGTTCGCCAGGATCACATCTACCTTACCGGTCTGTAAATACTCAATACGATTGGCTGCCTCTGTAGATACGAAATTCACATCTACCCCCAGGTCTTCACCGAGTCTTCTTGCATAATACACATCATAGCCCTGATATTCACCGTTCTCATCCACATAGCCGAACGGGTTTTTATCGGAGAATACTCCGATGTTAATGGTTCCGCTCTCCTTGATCTCATCCAGTGTGCGGTATACTGCCTTGCCGTCTGCTGCCGCTGCGCTTCCTGCGTCTGCGGTTTTGCTGTCACTGCTGCCGCATGCGGTCAGTCCCAGTGCCAATACTCCTGTCAGTGCCAGTGCTAATACATTTCTCCATGCTTTTCTTTTCATAATCTTTTCCTCCTCTTTGCTGTCTTGCTTAAGTGTCGCATCAAGTTATGTGAGGATTATATTCCCTATTTCATACTATGTCAATAGGAAAGCAGTAAATTATTTTTATTATTTTCACTGCGCAAAAATAGAGCACCGGGACTCCGGGAGATTTCGTGCTCACCAAAGACCGGGTACTCCATAATTTAAATACGAATGTGGCTAATCAATAACATTTCTCATACCAATAATGGGGCTGTAATCCACTGCACTGATGATGACACCTTTCCGTGAATTAGCGGAATGAATAATCTGTCCGTCACCGATATACAGTCCTACATGGGTACAGCTCTTCCCTTCATTGGAACTATAGCATACAATATCTCCGGGCTGAAGCTCTTCAGAGCTGATGCTGCGTCCGGCACCGGAATACTGTCCTCCCGGTGTACGGCTGATAGAATAGCCGAACTCCGCATAGATAAAGCAGGTGAATCCGGAACAATCCGTACCCCCTGACAGACTGGAACCTCCGTGTACATACCGGTTGCCCAAATACTGCATGGCATAATCAATGATTCCCTGTCTGAGCTCCGCATTTGAGGTATAGGTTGTAGTGGGAAGTGTGATGTTCGTGATCACCTCCGGGGCATCCTGCTCGGCAGTCTGTTCTCTTGCCTGCAATGCCTTCTGTGCGGCAATTTCCGCCTGTTCCTCTTCTATTGTCTTCGCATAGATAAATTCTTCCGAGATCGTCACATATTCCGCAGAGATATAGCCTTCCTTGCTGTCGGTGTACTGTACCTTCAACCAGTCTCCGTCATTTTCCAGAATTTTTACCTTTTCTCCATTGTCAATGTAACCAATTCTTTTTGCATCTGTGGCAGGATCCCGTCTCACATTCAGACGGTCTGCGGTAACAACAGCATATCTGGTCACATAATTGTCTACAACCTCAGCTGCTGCATCTCCATAGATGAAAAACTCTGCCTTGATATAACCCTCCACATTACCGGAGATGATCCGGAACCAGTCCTGATCCTCTCCTGCCACATCCAGGATCTGTGCCACCGCTCCGTCATAGATTTTGCCCACTACGGCACTGTCCGTGTTCGGTTCTGTCCGAACATTGACGTAATTCGTCACATTGGCGATCGCTAACGACGCATATTCATCTGCGGTCGTATCCTCTACGGAAGCTTCGTCTACCGGGACATCCTCCGGATCCGACACCCCTTCCAGTGCTCTGGGATCCTCCGTCTCGCCACCCTGTACCGCCAGAAGATCCTCTATGGTAATCTGTCCGGTAGCCGGGATCGGCTCGACACCGATCTGATGTATTTCTGCCGCATGTACTTTCTGTACCGAGGCTTCACTCTGTATTTTTAGTTCTCCGTTTCCTGCTGCCACCACCATACTGACTCCGGTGAGTGCGACCGCCAGTGCCATGAACATTCTTTTTTTCATTATAATCCCTGTTACTTCCTGCAACTTTGGTTTTCTGATGACGTTCGGAATTATAACACATACGACAACACCAGTCCACAAATTTTGCTAAATATCTTAAAAAATTCAGGCAGCTGAATTCCTGCTGAATTCCAGCTTATATTGTTTTGCATGAGTTCGTTGTAAATGCTATAATACCTATAGTATTTTTACACATAAGATTGCGCCGCCGCTTTGCAGGTTGCAGAAAGGCAGGAATTCATTTATGAAAAAAACAAATTCCCGGTTATACCTTCTCCTGATCCTTGTTCCGCTGATATTATTCGCCGGCATCATTGGCTATTATTTTTTAGGACCGGCTGCTACCGGAGGTCGTCCCGTTGCTGTTACGGCTACTCCCACTCCGGTGCCTTCTCCCACACCGCTTCCCACTCCCACACCGCTTCCTACTCCCACGCCTTTTTGGGAGCATGATATTACACTCATGGCCGTAGGGGATAATCTGATGCACATGGGGATCGTGGCCAGTGGCAGACAGGAGGACGGTACCTATGATTATTCCATGCTGTTCGATGGGATCCGCCCTTTTCTGGATACCGCAGATGTGAAGATCATCAATCAGGAGACCATCCTTGGCGGAAATTCCCGTGGTTTTTCCGGTTTTCCCTATTTCAACTCCCCTACTGAGGTCGGGGATGCAATCGCAGATGCAGGCTTCAATGTGGTATTGCATGCTTCCAATCATACCGCAGACCAAAAACTGGATGGCTTATTGTATTGTGCACAATTCTGGAAAGAGCAGCATCCTGATATTCTTGTGACCGGTATCCACGAAGATATTTCTCAGGCAGACGATATTCCTTTGCTTACCGTAGAGGATGTGACCTTTGCGATCCTGAACTATACTTACGGTGCCAATACAGAGACACTGCCCTTAAATCTTCTGGGGCACCTGAATCTTCTGTGTGCCGTAAATGAACAGACCGGGCAGATGGATTTTACCACGCTGAACCCTCAGGTCTTAGAGGACATCTCCCGGGCCAAAAAGCTTGCTGACATTGTGATCGTCTGCCCTCACTGGGGAACCGAATATTCATCCAAGGCATCAAGTTATCAGAAAAAGTGGGCTGAGGCCATGACCGAAGCCGGGGCTGATGTCATTATCGGAACCCACCCTCATGTAGTAGAGCCTGTGGAATGGATCACCGCAGAAAACGGCAACGAAGCCCTGTGCTATTACTCTCTGGGAAATTATGTATCCTCCCAAAAGAAAGCCATCAGCATGTTGGAAGCGCTTGCATGGGTCACCTTCCATGTCACAGAAGATGATATTACGATAGACAGAGAACATACCGGAGCACTTCCTCTTGTCTGTCAGTATACTGCAGGGCCGGTACGTTTTCAGAACGTATACCTGTTAGAGGATTATACGGAGGATCTTGCTGCATCCCATGGCATCCGTAACTACGGCGGCGTAACCCTACGCCTGGAAGACCTGCAAAAATGGAGCACAGAGACCCTGGGAGATTTCGTACTCACCAAAGATCAGGTACTCCATAATTCTAAATAGCCATATTCGTATATCACTCTTTTTCATAATGCTCCAGGCATCCGGGACGGTATACATTCCAAAAGCTGTCTCTTACCAGATTTTCCACCTCGCGATATTCACTTTTTTCTTCTAAACGGATTACTATTTTATTTTCCATGATCTGATCCTCCTTCACTTCAACTACAAAACAAATAAACGACCGTTCAAATTTTGATATTAGTAAACGGTCGTTTATTTGTCAATACTTTTTTATGCTTATATTATCTCTTTTTGTAAATCAGAAGCTCCGGATTTTCACCATTCTTCTCATATGTACATACCAGAATAAAATCCATGTTTGCCAGAATACCGAAACACCTGTCTCCTCCGAATTCAGACTCCAGCTGATTCCCCAGATAGGTTTTCTGATCATCAAGGAATTTCACTTTTTGACCATTCGGCAGAGTATATTCCAGATTCACATATTTCCCCACAAGTGCATTTAGTTTGTCTACCCTTGGAAGTCCGTCTATATGCAACTCATTTATTTCATTTATCAATTGCTTTTTAAACTCTTCAAACTGCCCATTGTCACTAAGTTCATCATACCTTTTCCAGTAATCTAACTTTGGAAGCATTTCTTTCAGATAAGAACGTGCCTGTTCTTCGGTAAAGTTTTCATTTACCATATTCTTTACACACACATCCATCAATTCATCCATATCGTTATATGTGTACGTTCCATCTGCATAGCACCACTTACAATACTCCTCATTTAATGTGCCATCCTTATCACGTCCCAATATGGAATCATCATCAATTGGCATTCCGCAGCACTGACAGATCAGCTTTCTGGGTTCTCCCAAAAGCGTATTGATGGAAACATCAAATTCTTTCGATAAGAGCTTAAGTGTATCAGTATTGGGAATGGTATCTCCATTTTCCCAGCGTGATACCGCCTGCCTTGTAACCATGATTTTATCTGCCAGCTCGTCCTGTGACATTCCTCTTTCCGTACGAAGTTTTAAAATAATATTTTTTGTATCCATAGTCGTCACCTCCCATAGCCATATCATATCGACAAATCCATATTATGAAAAGCAACCTGTTGTTGCCATACCCTGTCTATATGATTTGATTATCACTCTATGGTCATGACTTTATTTCTTCTGAGAATAACTGCTGTTTGCGCTGTATCATCTCATCAATCTTCTCAATATACAGCCCTACATCCTTGACATTATCGCACCGTTCGATCCGTCCATCGGGGAAGACCCGCTTGGTGATGCTTCCGGCGCCCAGAGCGACAATGGTCTGTTTCTCCTCCATGATGAGAATGTTGTACAGTCCGTATTTGCCGGGACGGGCGTAGCCGGTGTTCTCGAAGTTGCCGGACATGTTCTTCTGTCGGTAGAGGTAATAAGGCTTCATTCCAAGCTTCTCAGCTCCCGCCGCCGCGATCTTCATGGTCTCGTCTGTATTATGGAGCATGGAGACGCCGTTCTCCTGGATCCACTGGTTCAGGCGGGATGCACGCTTGATCGCCAGGGAATGAACGGTCAGGCTGTCCGGGGCCAGCTCCACGATCTTTTCGACGGTGCGCTGTACATCCGCCTCCAGTTCTCCCGGCAATCCCAGGATCAGATCCATATTGATATTATCAAATCCGACCTCTCTCGCCAGCCGATATGCCGTAAGTACCTGTTCCACGCTGGCCTTTCTGCCGATGATATCCAGTGTCTCCTGCTTCATAGTCTGGGGATTCACGGAGATACGGCTGACCTGGTGACGATGCAGTACCTCCAGCTTCTCTCTGGTGATGCTGTCGGCACGACCGGCTTCCACAGTGAATTCCTTCACGGTAGAGAAATCAAACTTGGACTTTAATGCCGTGATCAGACGGTCCAGCTGCTCCGGTTCCAGTGTGGTGGGCGTACCACCGCCGATATAGACGGTATCCAGTACCTTGTCCTTAAAATTCTCCGCCACATAATCCATCTCTTTGATCACAGCGTCCACATAGGCATCCACCTGCCTGCGGAATGCAGCGATCGGATAAGAGGTAAAGGAACAATAGAGACAGGTTGTAGGGCAGAACGGAATCCCGATGTACAGACTGTAGCCGCCCTCATAATGAATCTCTTTTAACAGATCCCGCTCTCTCTTCGCAATATCGATTCCCAAAAGTGCCTTCTCTTCGCTGACATAATGGCTCTGCTCCATGAAATCCAGAATCTCTGCATCGCTTCTGCCCTCATCCAGCATACCGTAGGCGATCTTCGTGGGACGGATGCCGGTAAGGTTTCCCCATGGGAGTTTCTGCCCGGTCACCTTGCTTAAGGTGCGGTACAGGAAACGTTTCAGACCGTTCTTATACCCATCTGCAAGGTTTGCTGTCTCTGCATCCCACAGAAAATCCTCTTCTCCCACACGGATCTTCGCTCCGGTCTCGGCCAGTTCGATTTCCAGACTGACCTGCGGTTCCAGCTCTGCCAGCTTCTCCGGTTTTGTCTCCGGGGTGATGACCGTGACCTGATCCTCCGCATAAAAAGCCTTCACCAAAGAATGTACATCATATTCATAGTTAGGATGGGATAATTTCACTACTTTCATTGTATTTTCCTCATTTACATAAATACAGGCACAGAGATAACTCTTTCTGTGCCCGAATACTTTTTGATTTAATCAACGCAAAACGGATTATATTTCTTCTCATGTCCGATGGTGGTGCTGTCGCCGTGTCCCGGATAGACTACCGTCTCCTCCGGCAGAGTAAACAGCTTCTCCTTCACCGAACGCACCAGCGTACTCATACTGCCGGTGGGGAAATCGGTTCTGCCCACGGATTCCTGGAACAGGGTATCCCCGCAGATTAAGAACCCTCCCTCTGGAAAATAATAGCTGACACCGCCTGCGGTATGTCCTGGCGTTGCCAGAACTTTGATCCGGATGCCATCCAGATCCAGTTCCTCGCCATCTTTCAGATACACATCCGCGGTGACCGTTACCGGGCGTCCCATATCTTTCGACAGGTTGCTCTTCGTATCCAGAAGAAACTTTTTCTCCGCCTCCCCGGCATATATTTTCACGGGGTTCTCTCCATGCTCCCCGGCATAGGCATCCGCTGCCGCCTTCAATTCCTCACAGCCGCCGATATGGTCGAAATGTCCATGGGTCAGAAGGATCGCTGCTGTATGTAGTCCATGCTGCCCAAGCGCCTCCTCAATTTTCTCTCCACGATCCGCGGGGTCGAATACCAGCACTTTATCACTGTTCTCTCTGTATACAAAGTAACAGTTGGTCTGATAGATTCCCAGCGTCATATGTCCGATACGGATATTGCTCATAATAATCTCACTTTCTGTTTCCCGACAGGTTCCGCCGTTTTCCGGACATCCCCTTATCAGCCTGTGGTTCTCTCGATGTCAATGACGCTCTCGATGCCCCGGATCTTGTCAATGATACGGTTCAGTTCCTCTCTGCCGCTGATCTCGAAAGTCGTCTGCAGCGTTGCCAGTCCCTGTCTGTTGGTTCTGGTGTTCATGGACATAATATCAATATTTTTCTCCGTCAGCGCCTTGGAAATATCCGCTAACAGTCCGTTACGGTTGTTGGCATAGATCTTGATCTCCGCCAGATATTTCTCCGCATGTGCCTCCTCCGGCTGCCATTCCGCATCGATCAGTCTCGCCCTCTCCATCTCCGGCAGATTGATGATGTTGATACAGTCGGTACGGTGAATAGAGATACCTCTTCCACGGGTCACATAACCCACGATCTCATCCCCCGGCACAGGAGAACAGCACTTGGAAAAACGCACCGACAGATCCGCGATACCCTTTACCACGATACCACTCTTGGACTTCATGAGGACAGGCTTGTTCGCACCATTTTGCGCATTTGCCGCATTGTTCTCCGCAATGCTTGCCAGAACTTCCTCGTTGGTCATCTCTTTCTTATGGTCACGGTCGTACAGCTCCTGCATCTTGTTGACGATCTGCCCTTCTTTCAGAGCACCGTGTCCTATAGCCGCCAGCACAGAATCCCAGTCCCGGAATCCATACTTGCGCATAATGGCATCCATATACTCCTGCTTCTGGAGACCTGCAAGGTTGATGCCTCTGGCTTTGCAGTAGCCGGAAAGCAGATCCTTGCCCTTTAAAATATTGTCTTCCTTTAACTCATTCTTGAACCACTGATTAATCTTATTCTTGGCCTGGGTACTTTTTACCACATTCAGCCAGTCACGGCTGGGACCCTTGGAGTTCTGCGAAGTGATGATCTCGATCCGGTCTCCGTTGTTGATCTTATAATCAATGGTCACAAGCTTCCCGTTGACTCTCGCTCCCACCATCTTGTTACCCACGGCGGAATGAATGCTGTAAGCAAAGTCAATCGGGGTAGATCCTGCCGGAAGGTTCTTGACCTCACCGGTAGGAGTAAAGCAGTATACGCTGTCGGAGAACAGATCCAGATCGTTCTTCAGCAGGTTCATGAATTCCTTGTTATCCGACATGTCCCGCTGCCACTCCAGGATCTGGCGCAGCCATACCAGCTTCTCTTCTTCCTGTACCTCCGGCTTCTTGCCATCGGAAGCCTCCTTGTATTTCCAGTGGGCGGCAATACCGTATTCCGCCACGCGGTGCATTTCAAAGGTACGGATCTGGATCTCGAAAGGCTGTCCGTTGCTGCCGATCAACGTCGTATGCAGGGACTGGTACATATTTGCTTTGGGCATGGCAATATAATCCTTGAAGCGCCCCGGAATAGGTTTATACATTTCATGGATCACACCCAGTGCCGCATAACAGTCCTTCACCGTCTCCACGATGATACGCACAGCGAAGAGATCATAGATCTGATCCAGCGTCTTGTGCTGGTTCTTCATCTTCTTATAAATACTGAAAAAATGCTTTACACGGCCATCGACTTTGGCTTCGATGCCGGCATTCTTAATATGTTCACTGACTTCATCCACAATACCCTGGATATATTTTTCACGGACGCTCTTACGGACAGCGATCTTATCCACCAGGTCGTAATAGATATCCGGCTCCAGATACTTCAGCGACAAGTCATCCAGTTCGATCTTCAGTTTGCTGATACCAAGTCTCTGGGCGATGGGGCAATAAATCTCCAGCGTCTCCTTGGCAATCCTCTGCTGGCTCTCCGGCGTCTTGTACTTCAACGTGCGCATATTGTGCAGACGATCCGCCAGCTTGATCATAATGACGCGGATATCCTTCGCCATGGCGAGGAACATCTTACGCAGATTCTCTGCCTGCATCTCCAGCTTGGCATCTGACTGTTCTCCGTTGCTGCCGGACAGCGGAATCTTCTCCAGTTTGGTCACTCCGTCTACCAGAAGTGCTACATCATCACCGAATTCTCTCCTAAGATCCTCTTCCGTCATCACGGTATCTTCCACCACATCGTGCAGGATACCTGCCACGATGGTCTCTTTATCCAGCTTCAGATCCGCCAGAATGATTGCCACATTCAATGGATGGATGATATAAGGCTCTCCGGACTTCCGGAACTGATTTTTGTGAGCCTCGCTGGCGACCTTATAGGCTTTCTCGATCATGGAAATATCATCACTGGGATGATATTTTTGCACACATTGAATAAGCTCCTGATATAATTCATCCGGATTCACGAATTCTTCTGATTTACTTATCTTGTCATCATCAAAAATGACTTCGTTCTTCTCTTCTGTCATAGACGAAACAGCTCCATATTATTTTTATCGATGTCTTATTTTCCCTCGTAGCAGATGGCTGACTCCAGACGATATTTGCTAATGCGCTCACGGCCTTTCAGTCCTGCCAGTTCGATCAGCACTACCACGCCGGCTACTTCACCACCCAGAGACTCGATCAGTTTGATCATAGCCTCGGTGGTACCCCCGGTAGCGATCAGGTCATCCACGATCAGAACTTTCTGACCGGGCTTGATACTGTCCTTGTGCATCTCGATGGTAGCGGAACCATATTCCAGATCATACGTGGCAGATACGGTCTCTCTGGGAAGCTTTCCCTTTTTACGGATCAATACAAAGGGCTTATGATTATTGTATGCGATCGGTGTTCCGAAGATAAATCCGCGGGACTCGGGACCTACTACCACATCATAATCCAGATCCTTGATCTTCTCCTGCATGGTATCGATCGCCAGGTGCAGTCCGTCCGCATCCTGCAGTACACTTGTGACATCACGGAAAATGATACCCTTCTCCGGGAAATCGGGAATGCTCTTTACATATTCTTCCAACTTTTTCATGATTCTACACACCTTTCTCTTATTTATTTAACGAATTATAGCTGCTTTTCTGCTACTTCAATCTGTTTTTTAATAAAATATTTGATGATCTCGCTTCTGGTAATAATTCCGATGAATACATTTCTGTCATCGATCACCGGTACAAAGTTCTGCATCTGTGCCTGTCCCAGCAGTTCTTCCATATTCGTATCGATACATACCGGACGGATCTTTCCGCTCTGGATGATATCCCTTATCGACAGCTTCTCCAGACTTTTCATGGTAATGCTGTCCAGTTCACTGTTGTGGCTTAAGATATTCCACAGAAAATCTCCCTCACTGACTACACCCACATACCTGTCCTCGGCATCGATCACCGGTACCGCCGTGTAGCCGTAGCGTTTCATCTTCTCCAACCCCTGCCTGATGGTCATATCGTCCCGAAGAAAAGTAACCTCCTCCTTCGGGGACAAAAAAGATGCAATATTCACAATGTTCCTCCTGCCTGCTTCTTATGTTTTACTAATCCTGTTTATCAGAATCGACCTCTTCAAAAGTGCTGTCAACGGCATCCTGTTCCTGCTTGAATTTATGGAACTTACGCGCAAAGTAAATCGTAGAAAAGCAGTCGCTGACACCGCTTATGATCAGTCCCACACCCAGTACACGGAATAACACGATCGCTGCCTGAAAAGGATTGCAGATCAGTACGATTCCCAGAATAATATTGATCACTGCCACAACAAGCATTCCTATCCAACTGCCATAACCAAGTCGCTTCAGGTCAATAGCATCCTGTAACTTGCTGCATCCACTGAACAGCACCAGAATCCCCAGAATAAAGGGAATCAGGGAAATGATCACTTCCACCTTATACAGCACTGCTGCACCTAACACCATACCTACCAGACCGAATACAAACTCATTGTGATAATAGTTCTCTTTGGCATCTCTGAGCAGATAGCAGATGATGGAAATAAGACCTGCCACGATCAGTACGATACCGATAACATACCCCAGTGTCTTCTGCATGGTCTCCGGAACCACCAGTGCCACGATCCCTAAGAGAATATACAGCACACCGGTAAGGATTGCTTCCCATTTCAATTCTTTTAACATTTTCATATGTAACCCTTCCTTTCCTAAAACTCCTATAACGAAAAAGGGGCTCTCTGCAAACCTGCGGAAAACCCCCTTTGTGTTCAATTTACTTTCTGCCGCAGCACTTTTTATACTTTTTGCCGCTTCCGCAGGGACAAGGGTCGTTGGGATAAACCTTCTGCTCCTTCACAATAGTAGTGGAAGACTTCTGCTCTTTGTAGAGTTCCTTGCGGGTCTCTTCATCGAAAATAGCGTTCCACTCTTCCAGATTGTACAGCCAGTCAGCCTCTGCCGCTACCATGTTCTTGTACAGGAGAGCCTTATCAAATCCTAAGTTTACCTCTGTATCCTCTTCCAGATCATCGAGAGGGTTCTTCTCTACCAGGCTGTCGTTAATACCGTCCAGAAATCCGGTCATGGTCATCAGAGATACCTGATACTTGTCTGCCAGTTCCTTTACCGTACCCTTTACTACTTCATCAGGGTTCTTCAGAAGCTGTGCGTAAATCTCCTTCTCCTCCTGGAAATAAGTTGCCCAAAGCTGCTGCAGCTTGTCTTTGCCGGTTGCCTCATTATATGCTACTGATCTCCACTGTTCCATCAAATTCATAATTGTAATACCATCCTTACATGTGATTAATATGATTATAATAATATATAATAATACATCTCGTCCTTAAAAACAACAAAAAAATATCAATGACCTATGTATAATCAGACAGATCCCGGGCAGACTACTACTATCATCGGACCCCCTCCTTTGATCCTACGAAAGATACGATAATACTTAATCCTCCCCTTTTGAAAAGAGGCACCCTTCGGTGCCTCTTTTTTACAATGGAACTTTTCCTTCTTTGATCAGTTCAATAAATGCATCCGCTGCCTTCGGATCAAACTGGGTTCCCTTATTTTTCTCAAGTTCTCCCATAGCATATTCCACGCTGAGCGCTTCCTTATAAGATCTTTTGGATATCATTGCATCAAAACTGTCGCACACCGTCAGAATTCTTCCCAGAAGAGGAATCTCTTCTCCCTTCAGTCCTCTGGGATATCCCTTGCCGTCATACCTCTCGTGATGTGACACGACCGCAGGGATCACATAGTTCATATTCGGAAGATAGTGGATCATCTCGATGGACTTTTGCACATGGCTCTTCATGATCTCATATTCTTCATTCGTAAGCTCTCCCGCCTTTTTCAGGATACTCTCAGGAATCCCGATCTTACCGATATCATGTAATAATCCAGCCACCTTTACCGTATGGATATCATCTCCCGGCAGTCCCAGCTTCTGTGCCAGCAGCACCGCATACTGTGATACATTGGTAGAATGCTGGAAGGTAAAGGAATCCTTCGCATCGATGGCTGCCACCAGTGCATACACCGTAGGTGCCACCTGTTCATATCCGGTCCCTTTATTCCTGCGCTCCTCGTCAATATTTCCTTCATATACCTGGATCCGGTTCTTGCCGTTTTGCTTTGCATAAAAAGCTGCACGCTTAGCTTTTTGAAAAAGATCAGGTGCATCCGACGCCAGTTCGGGATACCATGCCACGCCGACACTGAAGGTGATCGGCTGCATGACCTGTGGTTTGTCCAAGTCATTCTCCTGCACTGCATGGGTCAGCTTTTCCGCCAGTGCCACCAACGTCTTACTGCCGGTCTCCGGCACAGAGATCAGGAATTCATTGGAGCCGACGCGGAATACTTTGCCGTTCTCTGCATTTTCCTGCAATTTCTCCGCACACCATTTTAAGATCCGGTCTCCGGTCTGCTCTCCGTACAGATCGTTATACAATTTAAAATTGTCCATATCCATATACAGGAAGCCTCTCGCAGCTCCGAGAGTGCCCTCCTTCTGCAGACATCTGTTGCAATAAGTGCGGTTGTACAGACCTGTCAGTTCATCGTGAATAGATACCTGATATACCCTTTCATAGGCATCAATATTTTTCAGACTTCCGGATGCAATATTCGCCAATTGTCTTATGCAGTCCACTTCCGGATAATTGAGCTTATTTGCCCGCATCCGCTCCATATAGATAAACCCGCAGATCTGATTATCATATCTTAAGGTTGCGATCACTGTCCGTTCCGGCATATTATCCTGTTTCACCAGATCACAGATTGTGTCTACTTCTTCCTCACTTAACGGAATGTGTCCACTCTGTACCGCTTCGTGATACCCTTCTCCATTCGAATTCTTCTCGAAGATCCTGGCTTCACATCCGAGGATCGCATCTCCCAGAATATCATGCAGTGTAGCAAACAGCTCTCTGCGGCTCAAAATGGATGCCGACCTGTCCTGAAATTGCCGGATTCCCTCCAACATATGCTTCTGCTTCTGATATAAAATATTCTCCAGCCGCTTCCTGGCAAAAAGGATCACAAATACTGTCCATCCCGACTGCAGGGCAATACACAAGATCAGCCTCTGCACTGCAGCCTGTCCAAGGCTCCCTGTCACGATTTCCAGATTATAAGACAGGGTCACCACCGGAATCGCTGCTACGATCACTGCCAGGAAATACACCGCACCTACCGTTGCCCGATACGAAAAATCAAACAGATACTGCTTGTACATGATATATACCATGCATATTGCCATTCCCACACTGCCCAACATATCAAAAGGAAATACATTTCCGGGCAGCATGCAGAGCAGATTTCCTCCAAGAATAAACACCGTTCCCAGTAGCAGAGGAAACAGCTTTTTACGCAGCTCCTTATTGTCTCCTACCTTACAATGTACAAGATAAGTGGCATAGATCATTACTGCGATCTCCATGGCTGTGAGAACACCGGTTCCGACAGTTGCATGATACACATAAACACAGGTGCCATCCGCGCGGTCCACAAGCTCCGGTGCCGGCAGGATAGTACCACTCCTTGCATTTCCCAACACCAGTGCCAGCGTCAGCACACCATAAATGTAGATCAGGGCATCATGCTCCGTAATCTCCAAAAATCCAAACAGAAACACATACATGAACACCGGGATCATCAAAAGACCAAGCAGGGCGAAATTATGCCAGAAAGTAATTCCGGGAAATATCCCAAGTCTCATAAGGCTCACACTGCCCGTCCAGATCAGGCAGGCGGTCAGCACCAGCCGAAGACCGCGGATTGTCCGGTTCCTCATGGTATTGAAAAAACAGAACAACAGAAAAAGGGAGCAGCAAAAAGCTCCCAACGGAATACCAATATAGAGGTTTCTATTCCATATCGTATCCAGAAAACTCTCCATACTTAATTTTACTCCCTCATGCTTTATTTCCCTTGTGCTGGAACGTTATCCCCATTCGTCCCATATCCTCTATATAGCTAAGAGTTTACCACATTTTTCTCTTAAAGACAACTGCACATCCAAGATCCTCTGATTCTCCGATCCCCGGAAGGCCAGCCGCAGATTCTTCCTCTCCTCGATAAATTCTCCATCCACGATCACATCCAAAAGCGGCAGAAGCTCTGTGATCACCGGATCTCCTTCTTCCATCCAACGAAGCAGATCCCTGTCAAAATGATATCCCGTATAGCACCAGATGGTCTTCTGCGGATATTGCTCTCTTACTTTCTTCACCAGAGAAAGTACGGCTCCTCTGTTCTCAGGCTCCATGGGTTCCCCTCCCAGTAAGCTCAAGCCCCGGATATAATCCGGGGCCAGTGCCTGCAGAATCTCTTGCTCTGTTTCCTCTGTGTAAGCCTGTCCGTAATGGAAGTCCCAGGCTTCGCTGTTAAAGCATCCCTTACAATGATGGGTACAGCCGCTGACGAACAGCGACACTCTCACACCGGGACCGTTTGCCACATCTGTTTTCTTGATCGTTGCATAATTCATAGGACATTTCCTTCCCTTGTACTATCTGCACATTACAGATGAAGAACTCTTGCCTTGATCTCCTTGGTCTTGCCGGCATTCCAGAAGTTCTCTCCCAGATAACCGCAGGTTCTTCTAGTGACATTCATCTTTGCATGATCCTTGTTATGACACTGGGGACATTCCCACTCCATGTTATCATTGATCATGATCTCACCATCATAGCCACATACCTGACAGTAATCGGATTTGGTATTGAACTCTCCGTACTGGATATTGTCATAGATGAAGCGGATCACTTCCTCGATGGCTTCCACATTATTGGTCAGGTTCGGGACTTCTACATAAGAGATAGCGCCTCCCAAAGATTTATTCTGGAATTCACTCTCGATCTTAAATTTTGTAAATGCGTCGATCTTCTCCCGTACATCCACATGATAAGAATTTGTATAGTATCCTTTATCGGTGACATTGGAAATATCACCGTATTTTTCACGGTCGATTCTTGCAAAACGGTAGCAAAGTGTCTCTGCGGGAGTTCCGTAGAGACTGAAAGCAATGCCGGTCTCCTCTTTCCATTTTGCGCAGCGATCCTTCATATAATCCATAACGCGCAAGGCGAATTCCTTACCGGGCTCCACGGTCTGGCTGCAGCCCTTCATCAGATAGGTCATCTCATATAATCCGATATAACCCAAAGACATAGTGGAATAACCGTTGTGCAGGTATTTATCGATGGTCTCACCCTTCTTCAGACGGGCGATAGCGCCGTACTGCCAGTGGATGGGACTCACGTCGGATACCACGCCCTCCAGTGCCTTATGGCGGCACATCAGTGCTTCATAGCACAGCTCCAGACGCTCATCCAACAGTTTCCAGAACTTCTCCTCGTTTCCTTTTGCCAGGATACCGATCTGTGGCAGGTTGATGCTGACAACGCCCTGATTAAAACGGCCTTCCCACTTGTACTCTCCGTTTTCATCCTTCCATGGAGACAGGAAGGAACGGCAGCCCATGCAGGAAAATACATTGCCCTCGTAGTTCTCACGCATCTTCTTGGCAGAGATATAGTCGGGGTACATTCTCTTAGCGGAGCACTGTGCGGCGAACTTGGTCACATAGTCGTATTTTCCGCCCTTTAAGCAGTTATTTTCATCCAGCACATAGACTAATTTCGGGAATGCGGGAGTCACATAGACCCCCTTTTCATTCTTGGTTCCCTCAATGCGTTGGCGCAGGATCTCCATAATGATCTGTACGGTCTCTTCCACATATTCGTCGTTCTCGTCAATATGCAGGAACAATGTCACGAAAGGAGACTGTCCGTTGGTGGTCATCAGGGTATTGATCTGGTACTGGATGGTCTGCACACCGGATTTTAATTCATCGTGCAGGCGCATCTGTACGATCTTATCCTTGGCTGCCTGATCCAGGGTATCTCCGAACTCGTCCTCCAGCTGTTTTGCAAATTTTTCTCTGCTCTTACGCAGATATTTTCCCAGATGCTTGATATTCACGCTCTGACCGCCATACTGATTGCTGGCTACGGCTGCGATGATCTGGGTGGTCACGGTACATGCCACCTGAAAGCTCTTGGGAGATTCGATCATTTTGCCGTTGATGGAAGTACCGTTGTCCAGCATATCCTTGATATTGATCAGACAGCAGTTGAAGATCGGCTGGATAAAATAATCCGCATCATGGAAATGCAGCACACCGTTGTCATGTGCCATAGCAATATGCTCCGGCAGAAGCAGACGTCTGGTAACATCACGGGACACTTCACCTGCAATATAGTCTCTCTGTGTGGATGCCAGGCGGGTATTTTTATTGGAATTCTCCTCTGCCAGCTCCTTATTCTCATTCCGGATCAGTTTTAAAATAGATTCATCCGTGGTGTTGGATTTGCGGAGCAGACTTCTCTGGTAACGGTATACGATATACTTCTTCGCCAGGGTATATTTGTTGTGCTCTACCAGATGTTCCTC